>ENA-ORXM01000325-ORXM01000325.1-marine-metagenome-genome-assembly--contig:-NODE-325-length-91422-cov-4.440615_pt1 | contig 91422 bp, 66 predicted proteins | sample MGYA00237867_ERZ511480 | MGnify/ENA primary metagenome ERZ511480 (study PRJEB26309, sample SAMN06266103) | marine metagenome | isolation source: Algal blade | place: United Kingdom:Sidmouth, United...
TTGTTCGCATAAATTCTTTGTCCAAACCTACAATTAAACCTGCCATGCCGTTGCCATGGCCATTCAAGTACTTTGTCGTTGAGTGGATCACAAAGTCCGCACCTAACAATAAAGGCTGTTGTAAATATGGAGTACAAAAAGTATTATCAGCCACAGTGATCAAGTTTTTGGCTTTAGCCAAATCCACGAGTGCCTTGATATCAATACAGTCTAAATTAGGATTGGCAGGGGTCTCGAAATAGATCATCTTAACACCTGGATTTTGAGCAATGGCATCTCTAACAGCAGTTAGATCATTTAGATCAATAAAGATCGGCTCCACGTCAAACTTTCCAAGGATCTTTAGAAATAACTCGGTGGTCCCTCCATAAATATTTCCTTGAGTCAATATCTTATCACCAGCTTTCAGACAAGCTAACATCAAGGTAGATATGGCAGACATCCCCGAACTGCATAATACGGCAGTTGCGTCCAAATCAGATCCAAAAACTTCTAGCTGGGCCAATTTGTTTTCTACTGTATTAATGGTTGGATTGCCGTAACGGCTGTAGGCATGGCCTTCTTTGTTGCCCTTGAAGATTTCCATACTTTCCTCGATATTGTCGAAAACAAAGGAAGAAGTGGCGTAAATAGGCAGAACATGTGGTTTTGTCGTTTTAGAATCAGGAAATTCATGGACACAAAAAGAGCCAAAAGACAAGTTAGAAGCCATTTAATTGGATTTATATTTAAAAAATTAAACAATGTTTAAGTGTTTATGCGTTACTTTGACTAATATTTCTCGGCAGCGATAAATAGCGCTAAAACAATCATCCGCAAGATATTCATTAGATCAATAAGTACTGATAAAAAGCAGAGAAAGATATGAGCAAAGAACAGTCAGATAATTTAGAAAATCCAGAGGAACACTACGAAGAAATGGAGATCACCGTAGATCCTAAACAATCCCCTATAAGGATTGATAAGTTTCTTCTTACTAAATTGAAAGATGTGTCTCGATCCAAGATACAAACGGCAATTGGTATTGGTGCAGTATTGGTGGACGACAAACAGATCAAATCAAATTTCAAGATTCAACCAGGTAACCACATTAAGCTTCACATTCCTAGAAATCCATTAATAAATACGGAGGTTTTGCCCGAGGATATCCCGCTAAATATCCATTACGAAGATGAGCATATACTAATTATAAACAAGCAATCTGGCTTAGTCATGCATCCAGGTATAGGCAATTATTCTGGAACGGTGGTCAATGCATTGGCTTTTTATTACCAGCAAAAAGACCTACCTATCTTGCCTGGCAATTTAAATGACCGACCAGGCCTCGTACATAGAATAGACAAAGACACTACAGGATTGATCGTAGTTGCAAAAACTGACCTTGCGATGGAAAGTTTGTCAAAACAATTTTTTCATCACACCATAAAAAGAAAGTATCGCGCATTGATCTGGTCTTCGTTTGATGAACAAGAAGGAACAGTCGAAGAATTCATAGGACGTAACCCAAAGAATAGAACACAAGTTATTGTGTTTCCTGATGGAGACATGGGAAAGCATTCTATCACGCATTGGAAAGTACTGGAGGATCTTTATTACGTGTCGCTGATAGAATGTGAGCTTGAAACAGGACGTACGCATCAGATCCGAGCCCATATGAAATACTTGGGACATCCTCTATTTAGTGATGCAAAGTACGGTGGAGATAAGATCATAAAAGGAACCGTTTTTTCCAAGTATAAAAGTTTTGTAGAGAACTGCTTTAAGGTCATGCCAAGACAAGCTTTGCATGCTTACTCCTTGGGGTTTGAACATCCAGCTACAAAAGAACAAGTTTATTTTGAAGCAGACCTTCCAGAGGATTTTCAAAATTGCCTTGACAAGTGGCGTACTTATGTTGAATCAAGAAAAGAAAAGGTATAATAGAGATGATCCGACTAGCAGAAAGAATAGATGCCTTATGTCATTTGGGCAATCATTTGTTGCAAAAAGATGAATATTTGGAAGCCGTAATCCATCAGACTTCTTATAATAATTTGTGGTTAACGAATGAGAATTGTGAATTTGCGCTCAAGACCATTGCCACTGAATATTTAAGTCGAGAGGCACTTGAAAAATGGGTCAGCAAATATTTTATTGATGATAAGATAGAGAAGAGGACTGTTGGAATTATTTTCTCAGGTCATAGTCCTTTAGAATGTTTTCATGATTTTTTAGCAGCTTTTGTCTTAGGTCATAAATCATTAATCGTTTTAGACGAAAAGGATAAGTTTTTGTTCCCTTATCTAATAAAACTTTTAGATCGCTTTGATGATCGATCGGGTACTTTGGTAGAGGTGGTTTCAAACTTAAGTTCTTTTGATGCTGTTATTTTAAATGGCAAAACAGAAAAACTAGATAGTTTTGAAAAGTACTTTTCTAACTATCCTAATTTGATACGTAAACCTAAAAATGCAGTTGCTATCCTAGATCAAAGTGAAAGCATTGAGGATCTAAATAACTTAGCAGATGATGTGTTCACTTATTTCGGTTTAAACCGAAGAAATGTATCGAAGCTGTATATCCCTCAAGATTATGACTTTAATCCATTGATGGAGACTTTTCACGAACGCAAGCGGATCATTCTTAATGGAAAATACAAAAATAACTTTGACTTCAATTATGCGATCTACCTTTTGAATAACGAAAAAATAGTCGCAAATGGATGTATCATACTTACAGAAAATGAAGATACACGATCAAGAATAGCAGGAATGCACTACGAATTTTATTCGGACAGAGAAGATCTAATTTCTAAAGTAAAATGCAAGGATTCTTACATCAGTAATATCTGTTCTAAAATGGATCTTCAAGAATTTGAAGTCATTCCTTTTGGCAGCTCTTTAAAACCAAGATTAGATCAATATCTTGGAAGACAGGATACCATACATTTTCTGCTAAGTTTAAATTGAGGGGATGATCAAAGGGAGGAAGAAATTAATTAAAAAATTAAATCAGTTTGGGAAGGATAGTAAACCTTGTTTATTCATTTTAGATTTTGAAGCAAAAAAAGGAAGGGTTTTATCTTTAAAAGATTGCGAGAAAAAGGGTATTTTTTATGCCATTAAGGGCAGAAGAAATTACTTGCACGAAGAGAGAAAACCTGTCTCTTTCAGATTCCAAAAGAAAGCCATAAGTGCTAAAAAATACAAAGAGGGATTTGATCTGGTTCAAGAAGAAATAAATAAAGGAAATACCTATTTGCTCAATCTTACTTATCCTTCAAAGATCGAAACTGATTTTGATTTAAAAGACATTTTTTTTAGATCAAACGCAAAATTCAAACTTCTTTATAAGGACAAATTTGTGGTATTCTCTCCTGAGACTTTTGTCAAAATAATTAAAGGTAAGATATTTTCCTATCCTATGAAGGGAACCATAGATTCTTCTGTAGAAGATGCTTATAATAAATTAAAAACAAGCACTAAAGAAATTGCTGAGCATCACACAATTGTAGACCTTATTCGAAACGATCTGAATAGGGTGAGCAAAAAAGTCAGGCTAGAGAAGTTCAGATTTATTGAAGAAGTCAAAACACATGACGCAACGCTACTTCAAGTAAGTTCAAGAATTTCTGGTCAACTTCCAAAAGACTATCAAAACAACTTGGGTGACCTTCTCTTTGAAATGTTACCTGCTGGCTCCGTAACTGGCGCACCCAAGAAGAAAACAGTCGAAATAATAAAAGAAGCTGAAGGTTATGAACGAGGTTTTTATACTGGTGTATTTGGCCTTTTTGATGGTACTAATTTATACTCTTCTGTGATGATCAGATTCATAGAGAATATTAAAGGGAAATTTTATTTCAAATCTGGTGGAGGAATCACTACCTTCAGCAGTGCTGAAGAAGAATATCAAGAACTAATAGATAAAGTATATGTCCCGATTATTGGAAAGCATAAAAATAAAAAACGGAAAAGTAAAAAATCTAAAACTCCATCAAAAAAGAATTGACAAGGCTTTCCGTAAATTAAATCTTGGAGACCACCCAATAAATTTAAAAAAATTTCTTAGCCAAATAGATCTCCCAAGAGTTGGAATATGGAAATGTCGGATCACCTACGATTCCACCATAACAAAATGTGATATTCATCCCTATCAAATTAAGCCTGTCAAAACGCTGAAAGTTGTCAGCACCAACGACATCAAATACCAGTACAAATGGGCCGATCGAAAAGCTTTGGAAAAACTCTTCTCAAAAAAAGGCAGCTATGACGATATCATCATCAGCGAGAACGGTTTTATAAGAGATAGCTTCTATGCCAATCTTATTTTTTATCGTAAAGGTATTTGGTATACACCAAAATCTCCTTTATTGAAAGGCGTCCAAAGGGCAAAGCTTTTGAAGGAGGGCAAAATCGTAGCAAAGGATATAAAGGTTGAGGCAATCAGAAAGTATAAAAAAGTGCGGTTGATTAATGCGATGATCGGGTTGAAGGATGGAAGAGCTATTGGGATACGGAGGGTTTATTTTTGATTACAGCTGGGAAGCCGTAATCGAACTATTTACGTTAATAGGTTTACAGCCGGGAGGCTGTGGCGTAGGCTAGGTGTACGGCTGGAAGCCGTAGCGAACTGGTTCGTGGCGAGCCGTTTTGGAGTATTATCGTTTTATGAATTTCTTTGTGCAAAGTGAGGAGCCAACGTTGTCGATTCCGGTGACGAGGTAGACGCCAGTTGGTAAGAAATCGATTTGTAGTTCTATTATGTCATCGATGACTTCTTTTTCGAGAATCAATCGGCCTAGGAGATCAGAGATTATTATTTTGTCTAAGGATTCGATATCGGTGACGATGTTTAGAAAGGCCGCTGTTGGGTTTGGGAATATCTTAAAATCAATTCCTATTCCTTCAGGATTTATGTTTTCATCATCAAGTATGTAAGAAACCCATGGGCGGGCTTGTTTAAAAATCAGCTGGTTGTCGGCTGTGATCTTGTATTCAACATCCATAGCAAAATTGGGGTTACCACTAGCATTGTAGAGGATCTCAAATTCATCATGTATGATTGAAAGGTATTCGCGCATCTCATCAAGATGTTTTTCTTCCATGATAAGGGCATTACTGATGGTGAGATTAGATCGTTGTATTGTGATGTAGTCATTTTCTGAAGTAGACACCCTGTCTAACAAAACTTCTTCTGGGATAGAGGTATTTCCAGGATTGGTGATCAACTCTTCTCCGACTTGTGTATTCAAATAGAATGTACCCTCTGTGTTGTACAATGGGTCAATACTCACACCTACTCCATTTGCCAATTCGTTGGAATAATTTGGATGGCATAAAACACCCATAGATGTTTCAAAGTGATTTATACGGTAGAAGTCTCGTTCGTCGAAAGCCCTTAAGTTCCAAAGACTTGCAAAAACTTGCTTGATGGATTTTGAAATATGACCTTCATCGGGATGTTGTGTCTTGGAGGTATATAGTCCAGCGCCATTGAAACCAGGTAAGTCTTCATTATTTGTGCTTGATCGACATCTGACAGAAGTCCCTTCTGGAAACAATGCATGCATCTGTGCAAGTTCGTCGAGCATCCACTGAGGCATATCCGCTGCTCTTATCTCTTTACGAAAATCATTTAGTATTTCATCTCTAACTCCTCTATCCGAAATAAAATCTTCTTGTTTTATGATTTCTTCTACCTTTCCAAAAAAGTTATTAAATTTCATGAATTCCTGGTAGTAATAAAATGGTACGCCATAGCCATTTGGGATCGTTCCTTCTGGAAAACCAAACTTCCGCATGGTTGCAACATTGGTACATTTTGCGCCGAATGCATCAAACATATCAAAGTTAATTTCATCCAAAGGCATGATCTTCGTGTAGGCTAAGTTCAGAGGAGGTGATTGCTCTTCACTAGGACGGATGTCTTCATACCATTCATTAACTTCTTCTACACTTGCTTCTCTAATGAAATAATTATCTTGCTCTACTCTAAAGTAAATATTCTTATCCAATAAATTTGCGATAGAATCAATTGACATAGGATCTCTTATAAATGCATTGGGAATTCTATTTTGGATGGCCCTTAGGTTCACATGTGATAAAGGTGTTTGGATCACAGAAGTCATCACACCGCCAACACGTGGTAGTGCATTTGGTAAAGACTCGTACAGCACAATATCTTTTGGCCCAGGAATTTCTTCCAATCCCATCTGTCTAAAGAACCCATACCCTTCAGCAATATTCAAGCCCCAATAATCTATTTCACCATAGACATCAGCCTCAAAAAGTATCGGTACTCTTGAAGATTCGAATAGCAATTCATCTCTTGCAAATTCATCCTCATTAAGTTCTGTAATGAAGTAAGAAAGATTATTTTTCAAAAAAGGCATATTGGCTGCTAAAAGCTCCAAAGTTTTTTGAACGATCTCAAAATCTTGCCCATGACCATTGCTGTAATTGAAAGCAAAAGCCCCCAGTGTACCATTGTTGGAAATACTTGTTGGGTGATAAATGACCTGCCCTCTTTTAACTTGATCTCCCAAATAATCAACGCCGATCTTTGCAGCAAAATCCGCATGGAGATTGTGCTTGTTACTATCTATAAAAAATATCTTTGGCTTATCGGTCAGAAAATCAGTAATCATGTATTTTACAAATCCTTTCCCATTTAGAAACTCTGACCATGGGACATTTTCCTTTTTAATTGACAACTGCTTAAAAGTTGTAAAACTATCAATAGCTAAGTACCCGTCTGAAGGATTTATTGGATCTGCCGCATTAAATGGGCTTTGTTCTGGCAGGTTTTGAAACTCTGTTATGTCATCTATTCCGTCTCCATCTGAATCTGTTGGATCCGAAATTAGGTATTTTGTTACCTGGTATTGCTCAACAGGATACGCAGCCAAAGATTCCGTTAATGTTGTCGTTCCTGCATTACCAAGTGTCAGGCTTGAGTAAATGTCAAACACTCCAGAAACCTCGTGTTTAGCCTTTAGAATATAATAGTTAGCAGTGTTTGAGCTAACCTCAATCATAGCTTGGCCATTGGTATTTGTAGAATAATTAAGGATAGGAACCACTTGTGCCCTGAGTGCATAGGCACCACCAACAAACAGTTGGAGTAGAAATATCTTGTATATAATATTCTTAGCCATGTATTATTTATAGATGTCTAACAAGTTTGAGCCTCAAAATGTTCGATGACGGTATTAGCTAATACTATCATTCCAGCTCTAAATACAAGATAAGGTTATTTTACTTCTGAAGTCCCCATATCCACTTCCCTTCTTTATCAAAATAACCGATTTTGTCGCCTTGCTCCACTCTGAAAAGCCCTTCGCCAGCATAACTGATGTATTCGTAGTCGGGATCGATGATCAATTCGCCCTTTAGATTGGTAAGTCCTGAAAACTCTTTGATCCTCACTTTGGCGTATCCACCTTCAAAATTTTCGATTTTATCATACTTCGGTGGTATGATCTCAATACCTTTTTGATTGATAATACCCCAGCGGCCGTCAATTCTTACAACGGCTACACCGTGCTTAAAACTTGAAGCATCTTCGTAGTAGCCTTCATATAATTTTGCTTGTTCCGTAATGTAATAAAACTTGTATTCGTTTTCTCTAACCAATCCTCTACCTTGCTCGAATGAAAGCATTTTATTCAATCCTGGTTCAATAATGTAAGCACCTGTGCGGTCTATCAACCCACCTTTTTTGTAGCCTCTGTAAACTACAGCTTTGCCTTCATCAAAATCTAAACATTTGCTGTAGGTACATTTTATAACTTGATTTCCTAAAGTATCGATATATCCACACTTATTATTTTTCTGAACCATGGCAAGCCCTTCACAAAAGTTAGAAACTTTAGAATACTTGGTGGAGACAACTACTTTACCTGAAGTATCCATAAAGCCATACCCCGATTTATCTCTTACAGAAACAAGACCATCTTTATAATCCCCTACAAATTTGTAGCCTGTATTGTTGATCAGATTTCCAGACTTGTTGATGTAACCATATTTCATGTTATCATTCCCATATTTTACCTTAGCCAATCCATATTGATTGAAAGGATCGATGTGTATGAATTTCGGTCTTTCGACAAATTTTCCAGTTTTGTCTATCAACCCAAATGAGCCTTTTAGTTTTACAACAGCGACATTTCCATCAAAATCTTCTGCAGTTTGAAATTTAGGTTCTATGACAACTTCTGCATTCTTATCCATGTAGCCTTTCCCCAAAGAATTTCCAAACCAGATCAATCCACTTTTAAGATTTCCAATTTGACTATATTCAAAATCAATTACCACATCTCCATTCTTGTTGATCATTCCCCATTTAGAATCTTTCTTGACGGCAGCATAACCTTCATTAAAATTTCTAACTTTTTTGTAAAAACAAGGAATTATCTCCAAGCCATTTTTATTTACATATCCCCAACGGTCTCCTTTTTTTACAGCTAGTCTACCATTAGAAAAATCTCCTAGTTCGTCATACATCAAACTCACTGTTACTTGTCCTAGGGTATCTATTAACCCATACTTTTGTCTATTAATAAATATCTGTAGAATTTCATTATCTGTATTCTCAAGAAAATTGATCCCATCATAATTGCACTTTATCAAGATATCTCCGACTGGATTTACCATCCCCCATTTTCCTTCACATTCTACAATACCTACTTCATTGACAAAATCTTTTGCAAAGTCATACACAGGTGCAGTCACAACAATACCCGAGGTATCGATGTAGCCCCAAAAACATTCTTCACAGATCAATCTTCCCTTGTCATTAAACTTTCTGTCAAAGGTCGTATAACTAGTCATGTAGTTTGGTGTCTCCAAAGAACTCCAATATTCTTTTACAACTTCAAGACCTCGATGTCCGGCTTTTAAAGATCCTGATAATTTTCCTTTCGGTGAAAATCTTGCTAGGCCATTTGAAAACTCACCGATGTAGGCCATGTCAGTTTGTATTACTTTTCCCTTACGGGTAATGAGACCATGTCTACCAGAATCAAACACAACTCTTGCTGTAGGTAGTCCTCTCTCAAAATCTAAAAATCTAATGTCCCAAATATTGACAAAGGTCGTTAGTTTGCCAACTTCATTATTGACTAGACCATATACCATCTCCGTCTTAAAGGCGGTGCGGTCGAGTCTATGTTCTTGCATAACATCTATCCCTACAATTGTAAAACCATACGCGCGCTCAATTTTGATCCAATCATAAGTTGGCTCAATAACTATCTCTGCATTTTCCAATTTTCGTAGCCCCCACTTATCTGATCTTGGTTCATAGAACCATTCAAAATTTTCAAGCCTATAATCATCGTCTGTCCAGCGAGCATTTCTTCTTATTACTCTTGTTTGATCTCGCTTTCCGATTTTTATGGTAACGTGCTTTTTAAATTCATTCTCGTCTTTAATTCTACCATTTTCATCTAAAACAAATAGCTTTAGATCACTCCCTTGAGAAGCTTTGACCCGATCTTCTTCAATTAAGATCTTTCCATAAGTAGGATCGAGCACGATTTCTCCTGCAAGATTCACCAATCCTAACTTCCCTTCTTTTCTGACAACTGCAACCATAGCTTTTGTAGGCGCTATAAATTCGTATTCATAATCAACCAAGGTATTATTGCCCTTAGTGACCAAACCCCATTTATTATCAAAGTTGACCCTGTAAATTCCTTCGCTGTATGCATGAATTTCGTGATACTCAGGTTCTAGTAAAATTTCTCCATCCCCAGATATGAGCCCCAATCTTCTTTGTTTTTTACACAAGACTTTATCGGCACTAAAAGAGTAGAAATTATTGTATTCATCTTTAGAGATAACCGCTTTGGCAATATCAGAATACAGGTATTTCAAGCCCTTATTTACTAATTTTAAAAAGTTTTCATTGATGGGATAAAATGAATCATATTGCGGGGGTAAAATTTCTATCGCAGAGGAATCTACAATGCCCCATTTTCTATTTTTTTTAAAAAGAAATAAATCGTCATTTAAAATTTTAATGTCTTCATTTAATGGTTCAAGTATGACGTCTCCATTCAGCGAAAGCAAACCCATATTTTCCTGCTCATAGGTAATAAAATAATTCTGAGGGTGCATCTCTAAAAAATCATATGCAGGTTCACATATTTTATCGCCTTCTCTACTTGCTATGCCCCACTTGCCTTTCTTTTGGTAGGCCAAATATTTTTCATTCCAGATCGAAACCCTATCATACCCTTTGTCTAGAATAATCTTGCCCTCTAGGTTGATCACAAGCCATTGGGATTCATCCATAACTGCAACAAGTGTAGAATCTAAAACTTTGAGATCTTCATATTTTGGATCAATTATCTCCTTAGCATAATTGTTTAGAAGACCAACGCCACCATTTCTCTGCATTACTGCGTATCCGTATTGTTTGAATTCTCCTATGGCGTCATACTTTGGTTCAAGAGCGATCTCACCATCGACATTCATCAAACCCCATTTCATATTTTGCTTGATGGGAAATAGTTTCTGGCCGAAAATATTATTGGAAAAAAAAAGCGTGCAGCTAATCAGAAATATTGTATACATTGATGGGTATACAAACAGATTGATAAAAGTTTTTATGTCTTTGTTGTTGTACAAATTCAATTAGTAACTGCTATGATTAGAAAAAGATTTGGAGGTAAAAATGATTAACTAATGGTACATATATACAATGCTTGAATGCCTAAAAGTAACAAAAGCAGCCAATTCATTTATTAAACGGTGCTTTTGTTTGATTTATTGGCGCTATTACTATCAAAGTAACTGAAAATAGCTTCCCCATAGTTCCTTGATTCAAGATAATATTTATTTTTTTCAAAGTTATTGTTAGCATTATGTTCTAATACGAACAGGCCTCCAGGATTTAGCAATTCTTTTTCGAAAATAATATCAGGAATCAAAGGTAATTTTGGTAATGGATACGGTGGTCCTGCGAAGATATAGTCATATTTTTCATTTGTTCTGGCCATGAATTTAAAAACATCTAAGCGCATAACTTTTAATTTATCTTCAATCTTTAACGTTTTTGCTGTTTGTTTGACAAAATCCACACAACCTCCAAACTGATCCACATAGGTCACGTCCTGGCAACCTCTAGATATAATCTCATAACTATGGTTGCCTGTACCTCCAAAAAGATCTAATACTTTGATGTTTTCAAAATCTAAACGATTGGTCAGGCGATTGAAGAGTCCTTCTTTTGCGAAATCAGTCGTAGGTCTGGTTGGCCATTTATTTGCAGGTGGATAAAATTTTCGACCTTTAAACTCTCCGGCAATTATTCGCATAAATTTAAACTAAAAAGGTCAAAGTAGGCATGCTGATTGATATCTGAAAATTCTTGGCTCAGATGGAAATAAGATGGCGATGGAATTAACTGTACATGCCTGATATATCTGTAAAGCAATTCAAACTCTTTTGATTTTTGGACGATCTTGCCTGATATTTGGACAGATAAAGTCTCTGGATCTAAACCTAGTTGCTCAAAAACAAGCATCACATAAAAGAGAAAATCGTTAGGATTACTAAATTTAAAAAAGTTGGCAAAAGTTAGTTTTTCCTTATCAAACAAAAGGATCACAATAAGCTTCTTATCCACATTTATAAACAAAGTCTGTTCTTCTAATAGGATTGACATCGCTTTTGCCCCAAGGATCAACGCACTTAAAATGTGGTAGTGACCTGCCATAGGAAAATAGGAAGAAAGCACATTATAATCTAATTCAGAGATGCTGTAGACATTGTTCACTTTGAGGGTAGAAAGTCTGTCTACAAAAGCCAAATGTTCTGAAGGCAGATCGCACACTTTTTCTAAATAAGGTCTGCTAACTTCTCCATTATAAAGTTTGTTTGGGATAAGGCAAAAAAGGGTCCCAGTATGTCCTAATTTAATTTTGCCATATGGCAACTGTAACTGTTTATCGTTGATCAAAATATTTTGAAGAGCTGCTTTTCTGTTTCCATTTGTCGGCAACTCATACTCCTTTAGAAAAAGAACATTCTTAAATTGATCGTAGATCAAATAAAAAAAACTGTCAATTCCCAATAGAATGGACAGTTCGTAGGTCAAAGATGCTTTCTTTACGAAATTCTTATCCGCTATACTCACGTTATACATTACCAATTACCTGCTAGGCTAGGTTTATACATATCTCCTATCTTAATCGTAGAAAATGGATCGTAGTTTTTATCATACATTTGGAATTTTGGATCTGCAAATTCCCCCATGTATGTTTTACGAGGTGTACTCACTTCACAAACCTGCACCAAAGTTGATTGATAAGTTGTTGTATCTGCTTGCATTTTAAATAGCGCTCCTTCTGAGAAGGGCACTTCTTCTATGTTGTTCAATTCAAGCCCTAGAACCTTTATTGAATCTCTAGCTGGAACCCAGGTAGTATCAAATTTAATTTCTTGAGCTTCAGCTCCTATGGCATCTCTATCTCCATATGCCTTTATAACAGCAAATCTTCCTTCTGTCAAGACTTGTTTTAGCGTATCAAAGGTAGGTGCAAATTTCCCAGTGATTCCTCTGTAATGTTCTTGAGCAGTTCTAATATCAGTTAATTTAGCAATGACAGCATCCTCACGTTTGTCATATTCTCTTTTAAATTCGATAGGTTCACTGATGCTGCTGACAAGAAGCCATGTTAATCCAGCAGTGATCAAGACCAAAACTAAGTTGATTACTAATCTCATAGAGGTTTTTTATTAATGTTATATGCAATAATAATATTTTTTTCAAAAAGAGCTGAGTTTTCATGGTATAAAGAGTGAAGTTTTCTTTAAAATTCGCTCTTGTTTGTTTTTTGGATGCGGATTATTCGATTTTTGGTGTATGAAGGGGTCATTTAATTGTGTATTCGGCTGTTAGACAATTTGTTCTTACTTTTAGTAGATCAAAAAGCGACGAGAGCACTCGAAACATTTTTTTGTTATTCGCTCATTAATTCAATCGTTCGTATTTTGCCAAAATACACTATTTTTGTGGTTGAATAGGATTAACAAATCGCTAAAATCAGGAATGAAAAAACTTACGATCTTAGGCATTGAATCATCTTGTGATGACACATCCGCTTCTATCTGGCAAGAAGGGCAGATACTTTCTAATTGTGTTGCAAATCAAGATGCCCATAAGCTATATGGCGGTGTGGTACCTGAAGTAGCTTCAAGGGCTCATCTTGAAAACATCATCCCTGTGGTAAACAAAGCAATTGTGGAGTCAAAGGTTTCTGTGGATGATATTGATGCCGTTGCTATAACAAAAGGTCCTGGACTATTGGGTTCCCTTATCGTAGGGGTATCGTTTGCAAAATCTTTGGCTTATTCCCTTGATATTCCTTTGATAGAAGTCAATCACATGCAAGCGCATATTTTGGCTCATTTCATTGATGACCCTAAACCGAAATTTCCTTTTCTATGCCTTACAGTGTCAGGCGGGCACACACAGATCGTGAAAGTAACCGATCACCTAGAAATGGAAGTGATCGGCACAACAATCGATGATGCCGCCGGAGAGGCATTTGACAAAACGGGCAAAATCTTAGGATTGGATTATCCTGCTGGGCCAATTATAGATGAACTCGCAAAACTTGGTAAGGCCAAATTTGAATTTGCCAAACCAAATATTGCAGACCTTGACTTCTCTTTCTCTGGTCTTAAAACTTCTATCTTGTATTTTCTAAAAAGAAAGATCAAAGAGGATCCAAATTTTATAACAGACAACTTAAACGATATTTGTGCTTCCGTGCAAAAATCCATTGTTGATATACTCCTTTCCAAATTAAAAAAGGCTCAGTCTCAAACAGGTATCAAAGAGATTGCTATAGCTGGTGGTGTTTCTGCTAATTCAGGTCTCAGGGGTGCACTAAACAAAACTTCAGTTGAATTGGGTTGGAATACCTATATACCGAAGATTTCTTATTGTACGGACAATGCCGCTATGATCGCGATGGCTGGATATTATAAATTTAACATTGGGGAGTTTGCTGGGCAGGATATGGCACCGATGGCGCGAATGAAAATGTGACAAATTGAAACGTGTCGTTTATCTTTCACTGAAATGTTCATTGTCTACGATTGGTCGTTTCCTGAAGTCTCCAGACTTTAGAAGAAGTGTACTTAACTTCTAAAAATATTAAACTAAGTACCCAATTACACTCTCAAAGTCTATTTGCACTACATCAATAACAACATCCTTTCTTCCACTATAACTTCTTGCACTACTATACAAATATTCGTTTTCATCGTCAACAATCTCTGCCTTTCCTATTTGCGAAGTCTGGAGAGTTCGCTGAACTTGTACGTGTACGTTTAACTGACATCACTGCATTCTATGAAATAAGGCACACAAGAACCAAATCTTGCATGCCTTATTCCAAATATCTTTTGCGGATCCTCCCTAAAAGTCGTCAATTAATTTCTTCTTCATCTTTTGGAATTCCTCGTCGGTTAAGACACCTGAGGCTTTTAACTCACCCAATTCTTTCAACTTTGCGATAGGATCGATGTTGTCACTAACAGCCTGCGCTGAGTTGGTGACTTTATCTTCTTTAATTAATTGTTCGTCTTCTATTTCGATGATGTCGTCTACGACAACGGCTGCTGAATCCTTGATGTCATCAATTACGATTGAAGCAGATTCTTTCATATCGTCCATTTTTTCTCTTGACCATTCTTTAGCTTGCTCTTTGCCTTTTTCAAATTTCTCTTTGTAAGCATTCTTAACTCTATCTGGATCAAAATCTAAGATGGTTCCACCTGACTCAAAATGCTTTTTGAATACTTCACCTAACGCATAAGTAGAAGCTCCAGCAAACATAGATACGGTGACACCGCCTATGATTGAACCAATGCCCGGAATCAATTTTACAATAGATCTAGCTCCAAGTCTTGCTAAGGTCGAACTAGTCAACGAAGTTACGATCGCCTTCCCTCTTGTTTCTTCGTAATCAATCTCATATACCTTGCATAGCTGGCGGATCATATCCAGTTGCAAAGCAGAGACCGCAAAAATGTCTGCAATCAGTACAGGAATCAATCCTGCACCCATCGACCAAATGGTGTGATTTCTTATTATATTTTCAGCTAAGCTGGCCCTTTGAGATCCAGATTGAGAATTCTTACCCATAATTGTGTCTTTTAAGGTTTCTACTATTTTTTCTTTAATTTTGTCTTTCATACTCATGGTTTTGAATTATATCCTTAAAATACGGTGAACCTTGGAAAAAAGTGTCTTTTTTTAGATTATTATACGTAAAAAGTCGATAAAAATAAAATTTTAGCCCTTAGCTATATGCGATTAGCGTTCTACTTTATTTGGAAAATACCTCATTCACTAAACTAGGTAACGTTTTAAAAATCTAAGTTAACTTATCCAAAAGTGCAATCTTTCCTCAAGTAAAAGGTTAATGGACAACGTCAAAAAGCCTATTTTACTACCTTGATCCGCTCCCCTTCAGAGTGACTTGTAAACTCAGGAGCATACATACTTTGTATCGTCGTAATCCCATTTGAAAAGTCCCCTTCATGAAATACTCGTAGCGGATATTCAAAAACATATGTCCCTTTTGGAAGTTGATCAAAAAAGAAATTGGTACTGGCATCTCTCGTGCTTTCATAGTAACCCAAGCCGCCTTGCCATTTGTATTGACTGAGTACATTAAGTGGTTCTAAACCAGAAGCGCGCATGTCTTTCATGTGGATGTATTCCATATCTCGATCTACTCTTAGCTCAATTCTGATAATCAACTTCTCTCCTACTTTCAAACCTTCTCCTTCTGTAAGCGCTTCGAGATTAGGACCTTTATCGGTTTGTACTTGCTTAAAGATGCTTTTCTTTAATTGTAAAGGAGTCTTTTCAAACCCCTTGATCTTATCAAGTTTTTCAAAATATTGCCAGTAGGCTGATCCCCAAGCAGCAACAGTATTGTTGTTGATCACTTTCACCGTATTCATCTGAGGATTATAAATATCCCAGCTGTGCTTAAAGTAGCCTGTACCTGCTTCTGCATTAGCTTGACTCACAGCCATCTCTTTATTAAGTTGCTTGTTTGTAAAAATAACTTCTACCGGTTTGGATTCCATGATCCAATTATCTCCACTCATTAATAAAGCATAAACAGCAGCTGAGGTAGCCTTGGTCGTTTTCCAATTGTTGGTTTGTTTATTTTTCAATAACCATAATTTCAACTCGTCCACTGATTTGGGATCTTGCGCGACTTCGTCAAATACTTCTATCATCAAAGCATGCGTTTCGATTGGCAATTGGTACCAATAAAAACCAGTGTTATATTTCCAGTACATACCCAACTCTTCATGTTGCAAAGCGCGTTCTTTTAAAGAAGCTATTATTTCTGTAGCAGTATCTGCATTCCCATTTCTGTGTAAGGCTAAGGTTAACATACCTTGCTCGTATAAACCACGTTCTACCCATTTCGTTTTAGCGAGTTCAATATAATGATCGAAAGCTTTTTGCGCGGCATCATTCATAGGGATATCGCTAAAAAATGAACGACTGTATAAATAATGAATCACTAGATTACTCAAAAACTTCTTACCATCTTTAGTTTGCTTATTGAAATACTCAATAAATCTTTCATCGATATATTTTACAGCAGCAGGCAATATCTTATCCAAAGATTGCTCTGCCCTCGCATTGTTTGAAGTAGAAGCTGTCCCATAGGATCCGATGGGAACACCCAAAGTTTTCAAATGCCCAAATCCTTCTACAAGGTATTGAGTTATGTACCAAGAATCTCTTCCTCCAGGAAACCAAGCAAATCCTCCATTTGAAAGTTGCCTATCCTGAAGTGTCTCGACCGCTTGATCAAACTCATAACTCATCTTATTCAAATCAAATAGCAATCCTATGTTCTTCTTTTGTTGCTCCTCTAATTGTGCATCCAAAACCCATGGTGTTTCTTCAAGCAAAGCCGACTTCAATTCTTGATTTTTTGACAAATTGCTCTTCATTGCATCAGTGTCCTTCCAGGAATCAAAAATTCGTTTCACTTTCGGATGAGCGTTGGCAACATGAGAAGCCAATGCATTTGCATACATTCTATTGAATATCTGTTCCGTACAATTGTAAGGATACTCCATCATGTATGGCAATGCTTGCACCGCATACCATGCTGGATTTGAAGTGAACTCCACACTATAATTGTGATGTTGTAAAGTAGTAGACTTATTGTTCTTCATTGTTTCGAAAACAAAGGTCTTATTTTCACCTGCCCTTATTGGTAATGGTAGTGTCTCTGTAACCAACATCTTATTGGGCAAGACTGGCAATGCTGATTCTTCGCCATCAGATAAATTTCCGGATTCTACGACTACTCTATGCACCAATGCAGTCGTCAGATCAGATGGTATTTTCAAATCCCAACTAACACCTGTAGATGCACCTACCGCAATTTTAAAATCTTGCTTGGTGTCCGACTCGGAAAGTAAGTTAGAAACTGGCTGCATGTTCAAGGCATCAAAGAATTTTAAAGTGGCAATGCCGCTAAGTGGTTTGTCTGAAAGATTGATCACTTTAGCGGAATAAGAAATTTCATCATCCTGTCTAAAGAATCTCGGCGCATTTGGTTGAACCATTAATTCTTTTTGTGTAACCACTTCTTTTTCTGTCAAGCCGAACTCTAAATCCTCGGTATGAGCGAATCCTAAAAACTTCCATTTGGTCAGTGCCTCATTCATTTTGAACTTCAAAATAATATCTCCATTTTCATCCGTATGCAAGTCTGGAAAAAAGAAAACAGTTTCATCCAAATTTGTCCTGACCAAAGGTGGTTTTTTGCCTTGTTCTTCTTGCTCTTGAGGAGCTCTAGGCGGCTCATAATCGACATCTCCTTCGAGCGATAAAGAAGCACTTGAAACAACTGAATCTGCAAGACCGTCTGCGTCCATGTCTCTTCTTTTTCCACCCCCAGACTTTGGGCTAGATTTACTTCTTTGAATTCTTGGAGCAGGATTAGCTTCTATCCCTGAAGATTCCATCATCATAACTTCACCCCTATTCCAATTGCCTCCCCACCAAGGAAATCCAAACCAGTTCAATGATCGATATTGCTTGTTAGCGTCTTTATAGTTGTATCTGTCATAACGACTGATTGTGTTAGCATTCTTGGCCATAAATCCTTCAAATGATGAGCTTGTAAGTCTACTTGAAAAGTTCGGGAAAAAAGATGGTGACCAAACGTTCTTCTTAAACTGATCAAGAGAAGCATCATACATGGCACCTACAAATTCTGCAGTTACTTTATCTTTTTTAGGTCCAGCTATTTTAATCTGCCAACTTTCTTCTTGTCCAGGGAGCAGCTTATCTCTAAAAGTTCCGTAAGTGATCTTTAGATCTTTATTTGACCATGGGACAGAGACACGTTTTGAGGTACGTTCCACCCTATTAGAATAAACATGGTTTAAATGGTAATAAAAGTCTCCTCTATCTGCTTCCTCAATACTGATGCCTAGATCATCAGGTCCCGAAACTTTTTTCCAAATGCGCCTAACCTCCTTATTTTTCTTTTCTATTTCAATTAATACATAAGCAGGACTGAGCGCAGAATTGAAATTGACTTCCACTTTATCTCCTGGCTGATAAGAGCCTCCTTTTTCATAGTGCCACAAACTTTTTGTTTCTGGCATTAGCTTTTTATCCTTTTGAAAGGCAGTAAAGTACTTGACCACTTCTAGATCAGAACCATTTTTATCTTTACTTTTAAAGGTAAGCCTGTACTGTCCAGGTCTTAGGATTTTTGGTAGCTCAATGCTAGACTTTTTTTCTGTATTAACTTCCTCTTTTAAGAACTTCGTATCTATTGTAAGGGCACTTAACGCTTCTGAATCTTTGAAAGAATAGTCAGGAAAAAAATTTTCAAATTCTGCCTGAGAATAAATGTTTGTATCTGGTAAACTCCAATAACGTTTCCTAAATAATTTATCCACTGAGTTTAATCTATTGATCAATAGTGTCCCGATCACAAATTCTTCCGAGCCGTTTAAATTTTTGCCCGAAATTTTTAGTTTTAAATCCTCATCTAAGTCTAGTTGTTCTCCTATCTCAACATCTATCAACAAACTCACATAGCCTGCCTTGACAACCGTTTGTGTTGACCTCGTTTCTCCAGAGTTATCCGTTACATCCGCATAAATTGTGTAGCTGAATATTGGCTTCGATTTTGGATCTACCGTTGGATCTGGCACTACTTCAAAATCCACCTCGAATTGACCTTCCGAATCCGTTTTGGTAATTCCATTTTTTATTACCATTGGTGAATTCCTTCTGTAGGACCAATAAGATCTCCAATATGGAAAAGTATAATTCCGCTCTACCCGATACACAACAGTAGCGCCATCAATTGGATAAGCGGCCAAAGCTTTGGCCATTCCTTTTACCTGTACTTTATCATTTAGATTGTATTCCCCTTTTACTTTATCAAAACTGACTTCAAATTTTGGGCGCTTGTATTCCTCTACTTGAAACGCCTTTGAAGCATTCCCAATTTGTATTTGCATTCTGCCCAATAGACCTGATGATGGCGCGATAAAACTGCCATTAACAGTTCCAAAAGAGGAAGTTCGCAAATCAAGCTTTTCAATATCTTGGTAATTCGCATCTTTGAAAATTACTTCTACCGATGTGTTCTTCGCTAAACTTGGCGCGTCCTTACCATTGCCATTGTAGACCAATGCTTTAAAATAAACCTTCTGACCCGGCCTGTAAATCGCTCTATCTAGAAAAAATAAAACTTGTTGTCTAGATTGTGGTTCATTACGGGCATTTCGTGCATAAACACCTCTTTGTAGATCCAAAACGTCTTCTCCTGAACTGAACACAGGCATTAATCTCCCATGTTTTGTTTTAGGAACACTTACAAAACCATTCTTATCAGAATAATCTGTTTTCAATAAAGAACTTTTTGTTTTTCTAGAGCGATCTTCATATTTATTTTCATAGAAATCAACCTTCACTTTTTCTAATGGAGCTCCTGTTTTTCGATGCATCATAACCAACTTTTGCTCCCCATAGGTATTGTCATTTTTCAAATAGGAAATATTGGAGACAGCAAAGTTTACCTGATAAGTTTGTGTTCCCTGATATTTAAAACTCGGATGTGCAGAAACCAATAATGTATACATTCCAAAATCCAAAGGATCTATTTTATATTCAATACTATGATTATCAAAGTCTTTAAGGTCTGGAAGGTCAAGATCAAAACTTTGTGTTGCCTCTAGGCCATTAAGATAACCCAATCTATTCTCGTAACGGGTTTGATTAAGTTTCTTTCTTTGTTCTGAGGTCATTTTGATCACCTTGAAATATGCTTTTTGCACATTTCGGTATTCGATAAACGAAAGTATGTTTTCGTTTGGTAGATAAATATCTTCAACTTTTGCTGTTAATTGTTTTTCTTGAATTTGATTGAGCAGATTATAGCATTTGCTGCCACCTATTGAATTTGGATATTTGTCAACAACAGTTTTACATATATCGTAAACTTTATTTAGGTACTTTTTATTTTTGCCATTGCTGTAGTGCTCCTGCTGATAGAAGTAAGCTAATCGGTAAGCCACCTCCGCATAACCTGCATTGTCCTCATTCGCGGTAAGCAATACCTCCAAACGCTTCTTATAAAGTTCTTTCTTATCTGGATGGATCGAATTTGTATTTGCGAAATCCAGTCGTTTTAAATTTGCATCAAGTAGGGCCTGAGGATTATTTTCTTTTTGCCTGTAGGCTAATAAATCCTGAAACAATAAAATACTCTGATATAATTGAGAAGACTCCTCTTTACTTTCAAAATCATGATTGATGAATGATTTTAAATCACCGAAAGCTTCCTCTTTATCTAAGTAAAATTTATATACCGGTTCACTTATATAAGCACCTGCATTTACAAAATGATCCAACGCTCTATGTATTAAAAAGTCGTACAAGCTTGTGCGCAAACCCTCAACTCTTTTTGGTTTGGACATAATGTCTTTGAAATCATCTATCTCAATGGATTGTGATTTTTTATTTGCAATTGAATTTCTGTAATGCAAGTTAGATGCAGCAACAAAATCTTCTGCAGCCCACGTTCTCATATCTTCTGGTGTGCTATTTCCTAACTTTGTTCTTGAATTTATCTGGTAAGCAAAATTATTGAGGTATTGCATGTACATCTCCCCTAGCATAGATTCTAAGATTGACTTGACTGGGAAATCAGCTTTTTCAATTTCATTTTCAACCCCCTCTATTGCGATAAAGAGCCCATCTTCATTCAATTCAGTATTATACTTTTCTCTGTAGATAATGGTTTTGACCACTTGAGCAGGATTGTTATCACCAACTGCTTTCTTGTAGATCATATCTACTTTGTCTTTGGCCGATTTGACCAAACCTTTCTTTTCAAACTCAGCTACTTCCTTCCAATCCTTCTCGTAAGAATCGTTTATATAGTTTGCCATATATTTTTGTGGTATAAATTCATCAGAATTAGTGAAATTTCCCGAAAGGCATAAACACAAGCCAAACAATAGCGCAATAAATGATTTCATAATAATTCCTTTTATGTATAGATGCGATTTGAGCCGGAAATACACAAAAATAGTCAAATAAGTTTGACGAAATAGGAATTTGCAAGTCTGTTATCAGGAATGGCCTTGAGGAGTATTATTCGGGATGACTATATTCAATACCTCAATATTTTCAATATCATCATTATGATGATAAGGATCACTATGACTACTAAGAAGATAATAAGAGGGGCATCTTGTACACCTTTGAGAGCAGTTAAAAGCTTGTATCCCATAAAACCCAGAAAGGAAAAAAGCAAGAAAAAACCAAAGATCTGTTTAAAAGGCATTGTGTGATATTGTCTTTTTTATTAACAAGTACAAAAAACAAACCAAGGATGCCTAGGGTTTTGTTCATTGTGACTTTTTTAGAAAATTTTGCTCAGAGGCCCAACATATAAAGCTTTTGAATTATATTGTTGTTTAATCGAGTTTAACCATAATTCCTAGCATTTCTATCTTTCAAATTTATGAAAATACTACACACTGCTGATTGGCATATTGGAAAAATCCTGCATAAGCATCCACTGTACGAGGAAATGGATCGCTACTTCGAATTCCTTTTGGAAACCATCAAAAAAGAAAAAATTGATCTGCTCCTTGTATCAGGTGATATATTTGACAGCTCGAATCCAGGCATACGGGATAAGAAACTATATTTCGACACCATAATCAAATTGTATCAGGCAAATATCCGAGTAGTAATAACAGGAGGCAATCATGATTCCATTGGTGAATTGAATGCTCCTAAACAAGTATTATCTGCCATCAACACTACCGTTGTAGGAGGTGCTCCCGAAAACATTGAAGATCAGATCATTGAAATAACCAATGACAAAAACGACATAGCTGTAGTTGTGCTAGCCGTTCCTTTCCTCAGAGATAGAGACCTCAGAAGAGATCAATTAGACAAGACTTACGAAGATCGAACTGCAGCTATCAAAGCAGGAATCAAAGATCATTATCATAACCTAGCTGATATCTGTGAAAAGAAATATAAAGCATATCCAGTCATCGCGATGGGCCATTTGTTTGCTGAGGGGGCCAGCACCTCAGAATCTGAAAGAGACATCCATGTAGGCAATCAAGCAGCTGTAAAAAGCACAATATTCCCTCCTACTTTTGATTATGTGGCCCTCGGACACATACATCGTCCACAATTGGTTGCCAAGCAAGAGCACATCCGATATTCAGGCTCGCCTATCGCTTTGAGTTTTTCAGAGAAAGGCGATAAAAAGTCTATGGAGATCATAGAGATCAAAGACGCAAAAGTAAAATCCATAAAACAAATAGACATACCAAAGTATAGAAGTTTGATCTCTATCTCAGGTAGCCTTGATGTAGTAGAGGAAAAGCTAAGAAAATTTAGCACTGAAGATCCACTACCTACATTTCTAGAATTAAAAATCAAAGAAGAAACGTTCAGTGCTTTGACGATTGCAAAAGTAGAAGAACTAGTTTCTTCTTATCAAGAGAAGGAATCCCTAAAAATATTAAAGCATCAAACAAACTTCGAAAAGGGACAACAGGATACTGCCTCATTATTTCAAACCGGATTGAGTATCGAAGATATCAGCCCAAAAGAGGTTTTTAAAAAAAGATTGGAAGCAGAGAAATTGGAAAAAGAAAAGCAAACCATGCTATTAGATGCCTTTCAAGAATTGTTAGAAGAAACTGAATAAAGATGAAAATTCGAAAATTAACTTTTAGAAATATAAATTGCCTGAAGGGAGACCATGAGATCAACTTTGATGAGGAACCTTTAAAGGATTCTGGCATCTTCGCTATAACCGGCCCAACAGGATCTGGAAAATCTACCATACTCGACGTCATCAGTCTTGCCCTGTACAACAGAGTACCTAGGTTTGGAAAATCAATATCTAAGAGTACTATTGAAGACCGTGGAACAGTTCTCACTTTGCATTGCAAGGATGCTTATGCAAATATAGAATACATGGTGGACAACAAATTGTATACCTCCAGTTGGAAGGTCCGAAAATCCAATAGTGGAAACTTGCAAAAACTCCACATGGATATTTATGATCACAATGCTGGGACACATCTTGATCTAAAACCATCAGAAGTTCCAAAAAAAAATGAAGATATCATCAAACTTGATTTTGATCAATTTGTAAAATCAATTGTGTTATCTCAGGGACAATTCTCAAAATTCTTAAAATCTGATAAATCAGAACGTGGCAAGCTCTTAGAAAAAATCACTGGTCTGAAGATCTATCGAAAATTGGGTATTGCGGCTTTTCAAAAAAAGAAGACAGCAAATGCCAACGTTGATAGAATGATGGATAGGCTTGGAGAAATAACCATCCTTGAAGAAGAAGATAAAAAAGAAATTTCTAAATCTATAGCGGTCTATAAAAAGCAAATATTAGAAAAAGAGAAGCAGATCAAAGAAAAAGAAACACAGATCGAAGTACACAAAAACTTGCAAAAAATAAATCAAGAAATAAAGGTTCAAGAACAAAATATCTCGTCTCATGAGAAAACAATTTTGAACTTTGCTCCGAAACTTGTTCAATTAATAGCTTATGATAAAATCGCTCCCCTTGCTGGAGAACTTGCTATACTAAAAAAATCAAATCAAGAAAAGGAAGCAAAAAAATACAATACTGAGAAATACAATAAAAAGATAAAAGATAGTAAAACTGCTCTCGAATCGTCAATGCAAAAGATGGCAGACCTATGCAAAGAGGATGTTGATGTAGAGAACTTCATGACGGTAATGTCCAAATTTGAAAAAGACATCAACAAGATGGATCATCAATTGGAAAGTCTTAAAAAAAGAGGGCAACAAAAAAGAGCGGAGATCAATAAAAACATCTCTTCCGAAGAATTTTCTTTAAAATTGGAATTGTCTCCAAATAAGAATATTCAACCTGAAGATGCTATCTTAAGTATTAAAAAAACACTCCCACAATTAAAAGAAACTTTGAAGGAGGCCAAGATCTCTAAGGATCATTTGATTAGCAAAATAGATAAAGATATAGAAACTGATCTATCGAATTTTCAACAACTTGAAAAAATAAAGCTTAACTATGCTCATATAAAAGAAAGAATAGGAAAAATAGCAGAGGATAAAAAGCAATTAAGCAAAATAGAATCAAATAAAGCCGCCGCAAAAGCTGCTAATAAAAAATTTGAAAATCAACTGAAAGAGTTTAAAAAACATGAAGTAGAAGTACAAAAAAAGAGGGAAGACTCCATAAAATTATTTGAGCTTGTAGACTATAGAAAAGATTTAAAAGAAGGAGAAGCTTGTCCACTGTGTGGGTCAAAAAACCATCCATATGCAAAACATGTTGAATCGGATGCTTCCGGATTAGATGCGGAGCTCAAAAGAGTCAAAGAGGCAATTGAAAAACTATCGCAAGATGCTAGCAAAGCTAAAAACTCTATGGTTGAAGCTTCTACCAAATATGGATCAACGCAGGCGGCAATCGTTGAAAACGAAAAACATTTAAATGAGGAGAATCTCACCTTGGATAAACTCAAATCCGCTTTCAAAGCATCACTAAGTACCGAAGAAGATGATATAGAAAACTCTATTCAATTATTAAAGAAAAACTTAGCGCTAAAAAAGAAAGCAAAATCAGCATTGGCGGAAATCAAGATACTACAAAAACTTCTGGAAGATTTTAACATTTTAAACGGCTACATGATCGAATATAAAGATCTCGATAAAACTAGAAAGATCAAATTTGAAGGAGAAAATGCTACTGCAGTTTGTAATGAAATTCAAAATCAATTTTCAGAAGCAAAAGGAGAACTAAAGGAAAACACAGCCTTACATAAAAAAGAAAGCACCGAACTTAAAAAATTATCAACAGACATTAGTCAATCAGAAGAAAAACTTAATAAAAGCACCAGCAAACTAGGATTTTCCTCCATTGCCGAAGTATATGCTTCTTTTATGGAGAAAGAAGAATTAATTAAAACACGGGCAGAAAAAGAAGCATTGGACAATGAGCAAACAAAACTACAAACGGAGCTTAAAGGACTTAAAATAAATTTAGAGAAAACACGCAAAGAACTAAAAGATCCCAAAATTTCCATGGAGATCTTGCAAGATTCCCTTGTCAAACTTAATGAGGCGAGGAAAGAAATAGCTGACCTCCCTGGCCAGCAACAAGAAAAGTTGAGTGAAAATGAAAAGAATCTCGCAAAGATGAAAAAATATCAAAAAGAACTTGATGCTCTTAACAAAGAAAAAGAAAAGTGGGGACTGCTTGATAAGTATATTGGGGATGCTAGTGGAAATAGTTTTGCAAACTATGCCCAAGGATTGACCTTACAAAATCTTTTGGTTCTGGCCAATCATAGGCTGAAGGAACTTTCCGAAAGATATTTATTGATCAAGCCGGAAAACGATGGTCCACTTATGGTCATGGATCAGTACCAGGGGAATATAACTAGAGCAGTGAACACATTATCGGGTGGAGAGTCCTTTATCATTAGCTTGGCACTAGCGTTAAGCCTTTCAGATATGGCTTCTAAGAATATAAGTATCGAGTCGCTATTTATCGACGAAGGTTTTGGCACTCTGGATTCTGAGACTTTGGATATTGCCATGAACACCCTTGAAAGACTTCAAACAGAAAGTCAAAAGACAGTAGGTGTAATATCCCATATTCCCACAATCAAGGAAAGAATTAATGTACAAATACAACTGAATAAAAATTCACAAGGATATAGTCAGATCAATATCGTAAATTGAGCCAATGAATATTCAGGAACAAATAAAAAAATTAAAGGCACAACAAAGCTCTGTAAAAAAAGCAAAAGTCTACCTAAAAGATCTCGAAACAAAGATCATTCAGGCAAAACAGAAAATCTCTAAAATAGAATTGGATCTAAATTTAAAATTTGAGGAATTAGAAAAGCTTCAAAATTTAAAAGTTAAGACCCTATTTTCAAGAGTACTTGTTGATAAAGAAAGCCAGTTAGAACAAAAAAGACAAGAATATTTAGAGAAATTTTTGGAATATAAAGAGCACAAAAAAAGCGTAGACTTCTTACTGTATGAAAAGAAAATTGTTTTAGACAAAATTGAAGCTGGTAAGGATCTAGATCTTAAGCTCACCTTATGGCTTGAAAAAAGACAGCAAGAGCTGATCAGAGAGAACCCAAAATCTGCAAGCGGGATCGTTCAACTACAAGTTCAGATTGATAAATGTCATTTGTTAAAGCGAGAATTTTATGAAGCAATGATAGAAGGCATGCGCACAAAAAAGCACATCGCAACAATCACTACCAATTTGAGCAAGGCCAGAACCTTAAGAAATTTTACTTTTATAAACGAAAACGAAAAAGTTTATGAGGACGAAAAAGAGCATGTAGATAAAGCCTTAGAAGCGTTCTACGTTTTAAAACCAATTCTACGGAAATTTGAATTGGAATTAGAAGACATCTACAAGAATCACGGTTACTTACTTGTTGAAAAATTACAAACTCTGTCTCCTTTTACAAAAAAATATTATAATTTCTTGATCAATGATTGGATCATTTATGAAAAAATAAATGTTGCAGCAACAAGCATGTTAGACCTCGAGAGAAAAATATTGGGCATAATCAATAAACTTGAGTATGAAGAAAAAAGAAATATAGAATTGCTCAAAAATTTTGAAGAAAAAAAGCGAGTGTTGCTGGAGCAAATCTAGTTTCCAATTTTTATCTATAACTGCTCTCCAAGCATAGTGAATCGATGGGCAAAAAATTATCTACATTGAAAAAATCATTTTCAAATAAACTATTAATGGTTAACTTATCTTTTGTCTTATTTAAGTAACAACTACAATATATTTCGATATCATTATTTTTCCTAAAATCTTTGTCATCTAGAAGTTTTATGCATCTTTGATTCAATATCTCCTTTATACTTCCCTCATAATTTATGGCAGCAGTGCTCGAGCCTTTTAAATTTGACTTCATGCATTTTATTAGGAGTGGTTTGATATTTGTTGTATCTTCTTTTAGAAAGAAATTTATAAGACCATTCTTTCTAATGTCTTCTTTGACAAACCAATTATTAGCATCACTGAGTGCATTATTTTGGCAGATACAAAAACTGTCAAGAGCCCATGCATTTGCCTGAAAAAGTTCTACACATTCCGCTTTACAGGCACTCAAACTCGAAGAGTCACTCCAATTTTTTGTAACTGCATATAAAACGATCAATACCACAAGAACAATCAGCATCCTGTCGAAATTCATAAATCTTTGCTTCTTTTCTATTTGTTCCTCGCTCATATTTGATAGTTATACTGGTTTCCTAAAAGTCTCAACCAAAGATAGTACTGCAAAATACAACAAGACAAGGATAGCCAAAATAGTTAGGATGTTATTATTTTGAGGATAGAAATACAGGATAGCAGCATATATTATAATACCAAGAATCGTCATTATGATTGTAAGCGTTTTCCATCTCGTAGATTGAGAAGGATACGGAATCTTTATTGGTATAAAGTGAAGAACCGCTAGTATAAAAACTACAAAAACATTCCCCGCAAGGGAAAAATCTAAAACAAAATACAAATAAAACGCTGTTAAATTCCATAAAACCGGGAAGCCAATAAAACAAAAATCATCAGAGACCATCCCTTCTTTACCATAATATATGGCAGACACCAACAGTATCAAAGACGTGCAAGGAATGGCCAAAGAGACAGGAAACATGCCTGCCATGTATAGGAAATAGGTAGGAACAACGGCATAATTTACAAAATCGACCACATAGTCAATTGTTTTTCCATCAATCTTTGGTAATACTTCCTTGACTTTGACCAAGCGCGCAAAAGTACCATCAATACCGTCAATGACCAATGCCACAACCAAGTAGATCATTGCTAGTCTCCAATCTTTTTGATTAATGGCCAAAACAGCTAGAAACCCAGCAATTAAACCAGAGGCGGTGAAAGCATGAACAAGGTATGCCATACACTTTCTTCCAAATCCATACTTTATTGGAACATCCAAGATAATTCGTATTTTGATTTATATAACTGCAAATGTACAACCCTGATTTGTATTTTATAAATTACAGTCTTAATTGATATCTAATTAAATTCTAAATTTGGCACAAGAAGTAGAAATTAAAGAAACAATAGCTTGGATAAAGGAATTTGTCATCAAGCATAATCTTTGTCCGTTTGCTAATAAACCAGTGAGTGAAAAGAAGGTCAAGTATGAATTGGTCAATGAAAGTATTGGGAATGAGCTGAAAAATAAATTTCTTGAAGAGGTAAGATATCTGATCTCTGATCCCAATATATCAAACAGCTTTCTTGTTTGCCCAAAATTAAATGGGGACTTTCTCTCTTACATTCATTTTATCTATGAGCTGGAAGAGTGCTTGGTTCAAGAAGAACTTGAAGATGCTTATCAAGTGGCAAGCTTTCATCCATTGTACCAATTTGCTGGAACGCTTCCTGGTGATGTTACTAATAGAACAAATAGATCTCCTCATGCACTTATCCATATATTGCGTGGTGCAGAAATGGAACAAGCGATAAAACAACACGGAAACACAGATCAAATTCCTTTTCAAAACATTGAAAAAATGAAAAAATTATTCCAATAAGAAATTTATATCTTGAAAGACATATTATAGGTTTGTTGCGTTTATTTTTAGACAAAATATACTTGTACCTTTTCACTTCCGTTAAAGTTAAAAATAAGAAAATTGAATATTATGGTTCGAATTAAAATCTTTGCACTTTTTGCCTGCTCCTTCTTTGCTTTAGTTTGCACTGCACAGGTAAATTTTCAATCCCCTAAAGACAATCCTACAGAGCTTGGTAAAGTTAATTGGCTTAGATCTTATGATGAAGCATTGGCTTTGTCTAAAGAAAGAAACCTTCCTGTATTTTTACTTTTTCAAGAAGTTCCCGGTTGTTCAAATTGTACAAGATTTGGGAACGGAGCGATTTCGGATCCATTTATCGTTGAAGCCATCGAAAGTCATTTTATACCTCTTGCTATATTCAATAATAAAAAAGGAGAAGATGCAAGAATATTGGCCATATATAAAGAGCCAAGTTGGAACAATCCCGTTGTTAGAATTGTAAATGCAAAAGGTGAAAATATTACAAAGAGATTATCTGCTGACCTATCTACTACTTCTGTTTTAAATTTAGTATTGGAAGGGATAGAAAAGACCAGCCAAGAAACGCCAGCATACTTACAACTTTATTCAAAGGAATTAAAGGCGAAGGCTGATGCTAAGGAGGTAAATTTAGCGATGTACTGCTTCTGGACTGGAGAAAAAGAAATCGCAAAAATTGATGGCGTTATTTCTACAGAAGCTGGATTTATGGATGGTAGAGAGGTTGTAAAAGTGAATTACAATGAAGACGAAATTTCCTTAGAGGAGCTCGTTTCAAAGGCGGACAAAGCGAAGTGTGCAGATGTTGTTTATCTTCAAGAAGATTATGACATTTCTAATCTTAAAAAGACTAGCAATGGAAAATCTGTTAAGAAGTCTTCCGCTTTCAGAGCAGATAAAGAGGTGAAATATTATCTAAGCAATTCTCCCTACAAATTTGTCCCTATGATTGGCATTCAACAAGCCAAAGTTAATACTGCTCTAGGAGAAAAAAAAGATCCAACAGCTTATCTATCCCCTAGACAAATTCTTTTGTATAAAAACTTAGAAAAACTTGAAAAAAAGGATCTTAGAAATACTGTAAATAGTAATTTCGAATCACATTGGTATGCTCTATTAAACGAGATCAAAGCTTAACAATAAATCATGCAAAACAAACTAGGACTAATTTTATTGTTTACATTTTGTTTTTGCCTTAATTTTTTGAATGCTCAGGTTGATTCAAAATACTACTTGATCCATACCAAAAGTGGATCTAAGCTAAAAGGCACTATTTTGAAGAAAGATGAAAGTAAAATAATCTTTCTCAATGATGAAATCGGTGAAATTGTAATTGACAATGATGATGTAAAATTCTTAAGAGTCATAAAAAGAAAACCACCTTGGAGAAGCCAAGTGCTTGAAACAAAAAACTTTTGGCTACCTACTGCTATCGCTCCGCGTAGAGGAGAATCCTATTATCAAAATATTGTTGGTTTATTTAATCAATTAAATTATGGCGTAGTAAATAATTTTTCAATTGGATTAGGTTCTGTTCCCTTGTTTTTCAGTTACAGGCAATCTTGGCCCGTTTGGGTTATGGCCAAATATAGCATTCCAACAAAAAAAGACAACCTCCATTTTGCTGTTGGCGGAATTGGTGTACACATGTTTGAGAGTCAACGAGAACCTAATTTTGGAGTAGCATTTGGTCTAATGACTGTTGGAAATGGTAAAAATAACTTTACTGTTGGCTTAGCCTACGGAAAGTATGACCGTAGTATTACAAGCGATCCAATTGTTGCTTTTAGTGGAAACTACCTTGTGGCAGGACCATTCTCTATTACAACTGAAAATTTCTTCTTCATTAATAGTGAAAATGAATTTTCTTCTTACAGTATGGTTGGTGGAAAGTTAAATTGGGAAAGGATTCAATTAGATATGGGAATTGTAGTGCCCAGAAATATTGGTCAACCTTTTTTTGCTTTTCCTCTTGTTGGAATTACCGTACCTATTGGTAGAGGAAGAGGATGAATCAGAAAAGTTGAAAGTTGAAAGCTTCTGGACATTGTTCTAAGGGCAGTTCTGATCTTCCACTTCAAACTTTATTTTTTACATGAACTGCTTCTACTTTATAAATTCCACTCCAGACTATAAGCCAACTATTCCGTTGAGGTTAATAGGTAAATACCATCCTCCTTTATATCAATCATCTTTTGTTTGTATAAAGCACCGATTGATTTTTTGAAGATCTTTTTGCTTACAAAAAACATGTCTCTGATATCTTCCGGATCACTTTTATCATTGAAAGGTAGGAAACCTTTGTTTTTCTTTAATTCATCTAAAACAAATTGAGCAGAAGGTTCTACTTTTGCATATCCAATTGGCGAAAGTGAAATATCCAGTTTTCCATCTGGTCTAATTTCTAAAACGTAGCCTTTTAGTTTATCTCCTGTAGTTATCTCCCCAAAGATTTCGGATTTATAGATCAGTCCGTGAAAATCATTGTTGACAATAACATTCAATCCAATATCTGTATAGCCTCTAACCAATAGCTGCACTTCCTCTCCTCTTTGTAATTCATCTTTTACATGTGTTTCTAAAAAATTGTTGATCTTGCTTGTCGCTACAAGTAGTTCTGATTGTTCATCCTCATAAAGGTAGACGATGTAGGATTTCCCCTCCACCATTCTATTTGCTTGATTTTTGAACGGTACCAACAAGTCTTTGGTTCTCAATCCCCAATCCACAAAGGCTCCAACATTATTCACTTGGGTGACTTCCAAGTAAGCAAACTCTCCGACTGTGATGAACGGTCTTTCTGAGGTGGCCACCAGCCTTTGTTCATTGTCTTTATATACAAAGACAGTCATATCCTCCCCTACATTCATACCAGGACGGATGTATTGATTAGGAAATAAGACATCTTGCCCAGATTCTTCGTCAACAAGATAAAATCCGACAGAGGTTTGTCTGTCAATATTTAGTGTATTATAGGTGCCTAATTGTATCATAAGGTGATTAAGAAGACAAATATAGATGTTTAATTTATAGTCTCAGCAAAACAGTTAGACAATAAATGCCGTAAATTAATCTTGAATTGTGCTTTTATGGGTAAATTCACGTCCTAAATTAAAAATTGAAAGAAATGAAGCCAAGTTTATTAATTCTAGCCGCAGGAATGGGCTCTAGATATGGAGGTTTAAAGCAAATGGATGCTTTTGGCCCATCTGGAGAAACCATCATAGATTATTCTATTTATGATGCAGTCAGATGTGGTTTTGAGAAGGTTGTGTTTGTGATCAGAAAAGACATTGAAGAGGATTTTAAAGAAGTATTCTTAAACAAATACGAGGGTAAGATCGATGTTGATTATTGTATCCAATCGTTGGATATGATTCCTTCAAGCTTTGAACTACCAGAATCGCGTAAAAAGCCATGGGGAACAGCACATGCAGTTCTTGTTGCAAAAGAAAAAATTGATACACCTTTTGCTGTGATAAATGGTGATGATTTTTATGGTGGAGAAGCTTTTCAGTTGATCCATGATTACTTAGCTAAAATGGATGCTAGTTCTCTGGAATCTTGCATAATCGGGTACAAACTAAAGAACACACTTTCTGAAAATGGCCACGTTTCTAGAGGTGTTTGTCAAACAGACTCAGATTCATGCCTAGTTCAAATTAATGAAAGAACAAAAATAGAAAGAAACGATGCCGGTATTTTCTATGAAGAAAATGAAAAAGCATTTCCTTTAAAAGAGGAAACCATCGTTTCCATGAATTTAATGGGTTTCAGTCCTGCAGTTTTTAGCCACATGGAATCCATGTTCACAGACTTTTTGAAAGAAAATATTCATACGGAAAAGAAAGAGTTCTTTTTACCACTAGTTCTAGATTCCTTGATCAATGTTAAAAATGAAAAGGTTTCTGTGATCAATACAGATGCCAAATGGTTTGGTGTTACTTATCAAGCAGATAAGAGCTCTACGGTAGAAAATATCAATAAACTTGTAAAATCAGGTGTCTATCCTTCTAACCTCTGGGAAAACCTAAGAACTGTTTCATAGTAGGCTATCAAAGAGCTTCTTCCAATTTGGGACTGGTGAAAAACAGATCAGTTCTACACAACAAATGGGAAAAGAAGCTACTCTTATTGATCTAGACACGATCATGCCAGGATACTTATCCTATGATTTTGGTGATGTGCTCAGATCTTTTTTTTGTCAAGGTGAATAGGATCAAGTTCAACGGTCTTTTGAAAGTGAAATTAAAGAGATTTATTTCAAATTGAAGAAGAAGAGCAGAAGGTCAATTACTATTTGCTATGCAATTGGCTAGTATTGATTTTTACCAATAAGCTTATCTTTTGACGGACTGATCGAGGAATACCAATGCATTTAAAAAAAACCAAAATGAATATCTTTGACAGGTTCAGACAGTTATTTAATTACGATAAATTTAAAAATGTTAGAATTGAGGAAATAAAGCCTTTTCAAAAAAACCTTGAAATTCAGACAGCTACGATCTGGATTTCTGACAATAATATAGAAGACAGTCTCAAGGCAGTGGATCAACTTGGTCTCAAACACCTCCATCTCCAAACCAAAAATTTTGACTTCTTAGAAGACGAAAGGGTCTAATCTCTTGATATTTTTGAACAACTTGATGGTTTAGAAAATCTCCTAATTTATCCAAATAATGTTGGGGTAGAAAACGCGGACTATTATCCATTGATCAAAAAACTTAAAGCAATGGATAAATTAGATCAGTTAAAATCCTGGAAAAAATTAGATGTCTATCTTAATAACACTTTCGAAATTTTAGAAAGCCCACAAATCAAGCAAACAGAATTACAAAGATTATCAAACCAAAAGCCGCTGTTAGATTGGGAAGATAAATTAGAAGATGGTCTTGATCAATACACGAAAAACAACTGTGAAAATGCCCAGAGGATCTTGGATAAGTTAATAAAGAAACTAAATAACTACCAAGCGTTAGATTTAGATGCCAAAATAAAACTATTTAAAAATGCTGTATTGGAGTTTAATGCCTTGAATGAATCACTTGATGGCAGTTTTATTGAAACAGGCGAGCGAGAAGACTTGTGCAACATTCTCGACAACATAGCTGATGCTGTTGATATAGACCTTCAAGAGTTTGAAGATGGTATTGCTATGGAATGGAGAGCGTGGTAGAGAATAATAAAAATTCCCTACCTTGGTTATTATGGAATTAGTCATAAATTTTATAATTGGTATCATCGCCTTAGAACATCTTTACATCTTGTGGTTTGAAATGTTTGCCTGGGAAACCAAAGGACCTAAGGTTTTCAAGAATTTTAGTAAAGATCTTTTTCCAAAAACAAAATCCATGGCTGCCAATCAAGGCTTGTACAATGGTTTTCTTGCTGCAGGATTGATCTGGACTTATTTCATTTCAGATCTCGAATGGCGACAAAATATAACCCTCTTTTTTCTCGTTTGTGTTGCGATTGCAGGAGTCTTTGGTGCTATGACCGCAGATAAGAAAATATTCTTTGTGCAGGCTGTCCCAGCTATAATTGGTTTAGTTTTAGTGCTGATATTTTAGATCTCTATTCAAATGGGTAAACTATCCATTGCCATTTCCCATCAATTATTCTACCTTTGTCATCAATGAAAGAAAGGACAGGTCCAAGGCTACATCCACCTTTAGCGAGAGCCGTAGTGGGCACATTAGCCCAGATTTTTGGCGAACAAAGAAAAGCATCAAAAGCCATAGAATATACTCTAAAATCTAATCGTAAATGGGGTTCTAGAGATAGGGCGTTTATCGCGGAACACAGCTACGAAATTGTCAGGTGGTGGCGACTGTTGCACTACCTTAATGGTAGTACCCATGATCAGAATAAGTCTGATACGCTGTGGTCTATTCTTGGTATTCACTTGAGGCTCAAAGGCTATGACCTCCCATCTTGGACAGAATTTAGAGGCATTGCAAATTTTGATTTCACTAGTAGGTTGAAACGCGCTAAGGAGATCAGAAAAGTTCGAGAGTCCATCCCGGATTGGATAGACGAAATAGGCTTGAAAGAGCTGGGAGATAACTGGGATGCAGAACTTGCGGCATTAAATAAACCCGCAGATGTATTCTTGAGAGTCAATACGTCTAAAACCAACAGAAAGGATCTCTTAGGGCGTCTAAGAAAAGAAGAAGTTGAAACCGAAGAAGTTGATTCTGTATCTACTGCATTAAGAGTAATCAAGAGAAAAAATCTATTTAATATAAAACCCTTTAAAGAAGGTCTCTTTGAGGTGCAAGATGCAGGCTCTCAAATGATCAGTACTTTTCTAGATGTACAGCCTGGCATGCGTGTAATAGATGCTTGCGCAGGTGCTGGAGGAAAGACCTTGCATCTATCAAATTTGATGTCTAACAAAGGCAGCATCATTGCCATGGATACCGAAGCCTGGAAATTGGTAGAATTAAAAAAACGTGCAAAAAGAAATGGTGCGCACAATATAGAACAAAGACATATTGAAACCTCTAAGGTGATCAAGAGACTTCGAGGAAAAGGAGACAGGCTTTTACTTGATGTTCCTTGTACTGGTTTGGGTGTATTACGCAGAAACCCAGATGCAAAGTGGAAAATTGATCCTGATTATCTAGACAAGCTTACCAAGTTGCAAGCGGATATCTTACAGCGTTATTCTCAGATGTTAAAAGTTGGAGGCAAAATGGTCTATGCTACCTGCAGCATTCTTAAAAAAGAAAATCAAGATCAGGTAAATGCTTTTTTAGAACAGCACTCCAACTTTAAACTGATCGAAGAAAAAGCTTTGACTCCCTTACAAAATGGTTTTGATGGCTTCTACATGGCGCTGTTAGAAAAAGACAGTTAAAACAACAAAATGAAGTGGAGCATTCAAGCGGCAGATCCATCTGACGCGACAGATATAAGTAAACTCACCAAAGTCTCAAAAGCTTTTTGGGGTTACTCTGATGAGCAAATGTCAGAATGGGATGAAGTACTTACCATCTCACAGGAGTACATTGAAGAAAATATCGTATTCAAGTTGATTGTTGATTTAGATCTTGTGGCTTATTATTCAATGATCCATGTGGATGAAAAGCACATCAAGCTTGACAATCTATTTGTCCACCCGGAACATATGAAAAATGGCCTTGGCTCACTTTTATTGGGTGAAGCCATTTCTCTTGCCCAAGAGCTTGGTTACCAGGTCATGATCTTGGATGCTGATCCAAATTCAAAAAGCTTTTACGACTTGCATGGGTTTGTTGAAGTGGATCAGAAAGAAAGTAGTATTGAGGGGAGGTACTTGCCGGTGATGGGGATACGGTTGGGGTAAGATCACAGCGGCGCACGGCGGGTCACAGCGTTATTTATTCCTTTAATCTTTCAATATTCACTTCGTTGTCCAGCGCAACCCCGTCTTCCATAAAATCAATCATCTTTTCAGTCCAATAGGGAATTAAAGAACCACCTTTTGTACCAAAGGAATTGAAGAGGTAGAGATTCTCCTCATTTTTTGCTGCGCCAAGATATGGTCGTCTATCTTTTCCGGTTGGTCTTACAGCTGCTTTATGGCTAATGATTTCGTAAGGTAGATGGAGGCTTGCATCCAGTTTTTCTACAAGAATTTGACGTTTGATGTCTGATGGTAGTTCGTCTTTAAAATCCCACTCATAAGTAGCGCCCACCCAGAAAGTCTGTGGCTCCAAAAGGGGAACTAAAAAACACTTGTGCTTGTAGATCTTATCTGCTTGTAAATCAGGTATTTTGACTATAAGCAAGTCGCCTTTCGCTGGAACAGTTGGTAAGTCTTTGAAGAAAGGATTTTTCTTCATTTTAAATCCTTCACAATAAACTACCTTGTCAAATTCATCTGAATCATAAACCCAATTGTTCTTTTGTTTTTTCAGAATAGAAGTATCAAAGTATTCAGATCGATATGAATTGAAAGCCAATAATTTATTTTTTACTGCAACCAGGTAAGGATTAAAATCCAGCCTTGCTCCTTTTACGCTGATCCAGGCAGTGCTTTTTTTAAAGGATTTGGAAAGTTCGGGACTGGTTTTAATTTCATTTAGGTATTTGGCGTATGATTCGTTTTCTAATTTAGCCAAGAAATCATGTTGTTCTTCATGGCTGAATAGTGCTCTATAAATATTTAAGTCGTGAAAAATTGAAACCCCATTTTCTCTTTCAAACTCGGTATAGTACGATTTGGCTTTTTCAAAAAATGCATCAAACTTCCAGCTTTTGACAAACCTACGACCCGTCACAGGATTTATAATTCCTGCTGCTAATTTAGAAGAGCTATTTTCTTTTTCCTCGTCATAGACTAGAACTGTTTTACCTATCTTTATTAAGTTATAAGCCAGAGTACTTCCAGCCAATCCTTGTCCAACTATCAAATAATCATACCTCATAAACTTTCCAATTCTGTACGCAGTTTTTTAGTCATGCCTAGCACTACCCTGTCATAGGAATGGTCAATCATTTTGATAATCAATTTTCCTTTTAACTCCCCTTCCATTTGAATGGTATTCCAGTGCTTTTTATTCATGTGAAATCCTGGTAAAATATCCTGATGTTCTTCACGTAACTCAATGGCCCATTCTGGATCACATTTTAAATTAACAGTAAATACCTCCCTTTGAAGATTTGTTGCCGCAAACATTTTTCCCATTACCTTAAAAACCAAGGTATTTTCGTCAAAGGGAAATTCTTCTGTCACCCCTTTCTTTTCGAAGCAGTAAGTCCTAAAATGTTCTAAATTCATAAGTAGAAATTGACGGCTCAAAAATAACAAAGTTAATTTGTTTAGTGGGTTAAAAGAAAATTCCTACTTTAGGTTTATGAAAATTCCTTCTATAACGCAAATTAGGGAACTGGATCAAGTTACCATTTCTAAACAATACAGTGATTCGTCAGAATTGATGGAGCATGCAGCCTTGACTTTTGTAAATTGGTTTGTTAGGTACCACCCTGATACAGGATTGAAATTAAGCATCTTCTGCGGCACAGGCAACAATGGAGGTGATGGCCTAGCCATTGCAAGGTTATTAAATGAAAAATTCTATAACATAGAAATTTACTATTGTAACATTGGTACTCCTTCAAAAGATAACATTACCATGCTCAATAAAATACCAGAAAGGTCTGGTATTAAAATGAAGGAGATCACAGAGTCGTCCGATCTACCTAAAATAAATCTTCCAGGAATAATTATAGATGCAATATTTGGAACTGGATTAAATAGAGCAGTTGAATCATACTGGGCAAGGCTTTTAAACCATATCAATTCCTTGGGCATAACTACCATTGCTGTAGACACGCCTTCTGGGATTTGGTCAAACAGCAAAAATAATGACCCGATCATTCGCGCTACTCAAACGCTGAGTTTCGAGTTTCCTAAAATTCAATTCCTGCTTCCTAATTTTTCCACGCAAGTGGGAGAATGGCATTTTGAATCTATCGGTCTCGACAAAGCATCCATTGAATCTTTGGAAGTAAACAATTTTTACATTACTAATGAAATGGCGGCCTCAATTCTTAAACCGCGTAAAAAATATTCTCATAAAGGAAGCTACGGACATGCTATTTTGATCGTAGGAAAATATGGTATGTATGGTGCTGCTCTTTTGTCTGGCCAAGCTAGTCTGAGAGCTGGTTTAGGTTTGCTAACCGTACATATTCCAGAGTCAGGATACAACATATTGCAAACCGCCCTTCCTGAAGCAATGGTAAGTGTAGACCGGCATATTTACCATTTTAGTACTTCGCCAGATCTTAGTAAATATAATGCAATAGGCATAGGCTGTGGCTTGGGCATAGAAAATTTGACTAAGGAGGCTTTCAAAGAAATATTAGAATCTGAACTTTTCATAAAGATGGATGCCCCTCCAGCCCTGTTGCTTGATGCAGATGCATTGAACATCATTGCTGCTGATATTGCATTATTAGCGCATTTGCCGAAAGGCACCATCATAACACCCCACCCAGGAGAATGTGAAAGACTGTTTGGCGTCCTTGGAAACGACCTCAAACAAATAGAAAAACTAAAAAACGTAGCTAGAAAGCATGAAATTTATATTGTTCTGAAAAGGGCGCATACAGTCATAATTTGTCCAGATCAAAATTGTTATTTCAACTCAACTGGTAATCCAGGTATGGCAACTGCTGGCTCTGGCGATATTTTATCTGGGATAATAACAGGATTGATGGCACAAGGTTACAATCCAAAAGAGGCCTGCATCTTAGGCGTATATTTACATGGCTTGGCTGGAGATCTTGCGGTAGAACATCTTCGAGAACAAGAAGCTTTGATTGCTAGAGACATTATTGAATTCATGGGCAAAGCCTTTAAAAAAATTAGATCAAATTGAAAAATATTGTTGTTTTAACTGGTGCGGGAATAAGCGCAGAATCGGGTATAAAAACTTTTCGAGATGCTGATGGATTATGGGAAGGCCATGACGTAATGGAAGTTGCTTCTCCACAAGGTTTTAATGATAATCCTGGTCTAGTGCTTGATTTTTATAATCAAAGAAGAAGACAATTGCAAAAAGTAGAACCAAACGCGGCACATTTTGCATTGAAAGAGCTTTCTGTAAAATACGATGTGGTTATTGTCACGCAGAACGTTGATGATCTTCATGAGCGCGCGGGATCAAAACAGATCATCCATTTGCATGGAGAGCTACTCAAGTCAAGATCTGTATTGGACAAACAAACGAGTTATGATTGTTGTGAAGACATTCATCTCGGAGATAAAGCGCCAGACGGCGGACAACTCAGACCTAACATTGTTTGGTTCGGAGAAGATGTGCCCAACTTAATCAAGGCGGCTGTTCGTGTTGAACAGGCGGACATAATAATTATAGTAGGCACCTCGATGCAAGTTTATCCAGCAGCTGGTTTGACTAGCTATGCAAAACCTGGGACTAATATCTACTACATCGATCCGAGACCTACTCTAAATTATGAACTGTACAGCTCCAGGAATTTAAAGGTGATAGAAAAGAATGCGACACATGGCGTGCCAGAACTTGTAAAAAGCCTTCTGGAGGAAATTTAAAACTTTGGGCAAAGAATGGTTTCATTATCATACTCTCCTAAATAGGCTACAGATATCTCGAAAGTACCTTGAGCTGTGTTATAATTGGCTAAGGTTTGAACATTAACATCGTAACTTAATCCCAACAAAAAACCTCCCAGCTCTAAAGCTACCTGAGGAACTATAGCGTCTAATCCTAAAGGGTTTTCTACGCCTCTTACTACTCTTGCGAAAGCACCAAGGTGGATTGCTGTACCATCATAACCTGAAAGTGAAATACGAATATTAGAACCAGCATTGATCTCCATGTGAGGACCTTGTAATAAGAATAAAATTCTAGGACTTAACGAGTAAGATTTCTTTAAAACTAAATTTGCACCTGCATGGGCAGTGTAAGTCCTATACAATTTCTCATCAAGTCTGTTATCTTCATTGTCTTGGTAAAAGGAAATTCGTGGCTCAAAGATATGGTTCATCCCAGCCCCTAAAAAAAATCTAGCTTTTCTAGAAACTTTGGTGGCGTAATTTAGACCAATTGCATAATCACCATAAGAAAAATTATTCCTGGGTAAAACCTCATTGGTAGGCAGATCAAAAGCATCGATCTGATTAAATTCATCATCAAAATCAAAATCTAAGAAATTAATATTTCTTTGAGCCAAACCTGCTTGTATTCCTAGCGTAAGAAAGCTTTTACCAGCTTTGTCCATTGCTTTATGGTAAGCCAAAGATAACGACATTTGATTGGTATTGAATTCAACTCCTTCTACCTTGTCAGAGAAGAAAAGCAGCCCTACAGCTACTTTATCTTTTTTGGCGAATTTGAACAGATAATCTAGACCAAATTTCACCTCTAAACTAGCCGCAAAGGTTTTATAAGGATTGTCGAGCACAGACCTCCATTGATCTCTATTGATCAGTCCAATTCTATATTTGGCATCAAAAGCACCCGTTAAGGCCGGATTCAAATTTAAAGGAGCAGAATAGAATTGAGAAAAGTGGCGATCTTGGCCAAAAGAGGCTGATGTTACTATAAAACTAAAGAAAAGGATTAAAAATCTCGTCATCTTGCTATTCTAAATTTTGAACAAAACTACAATACTAAACGGAACTATCCAAGATGTATTGCCAGCTGGCAATACATCTTGGATAGTTCCGTACAGACGCAATATTTTGCGTCTCAATGATCGCAATATTTTGCGTCTCAATGTTTGCAATAGTTTGCTTCGCTGGAGACGCAAAATATTGCGTCTCTATAATGGAATATTTCCATGTTTCTTTTTAGGCAATTTGTCTACCTTATTTTCCAACATAGAAAAAGCTTTTATCATTTTAATACGACTATTTTCCGGAAGGATCACTTCATCAATAAAGCCTCTTTCTGCAGCTCTATAAGGGTGAGCAAATTTACTTGCATACTCTTTCTCTTTTTCCAACAGCTTCTTATCGGGATCTTTTGCAGCCTTTATTTCTTTTCGGAAAATTATTTCGGAAGCACCTTTCGCACCCATAACTGCAATCTCGGCCGTAGGCCAAGCGTAATTCATATCAGCTCCAATATGTTTTGAATTCATTACATCATATGCTCCTCCATAAGCCTTTCTTGTAATCAAAGTGACTCTCGGGACAGTTGCTTCACTAAATGCATAGAGTAACTTTGCTCCATTTGTTATGATACCATTCCATTCCTGATTGGTACCAGGCAAAAATCCTGGGACATCTACCAATACCATCAAAGGAATATTGAAGCAATCACAAGTTCTGACAAATCTCGCGCCCTTCTTAGAACTATCCACGTCCAAACATCCCGCTAGTGCCATTGGCTGATTGCCCACTATTCCGATACTTCTTCCAGCAATTCTGGCAAAGCCTACTATTATATTCTCCGCATAATTTTCATGTATCTCGAAAAATGATTCTTTATCAACGATGCCATTGACCACATCCCTCATATCATATGGTTGGTTAGCATTTTCCGGAATAATGTTCTTCAAAAAATCTCGTGTCTCATTACCCAATTCATAAAGGACATTTTCTGTTTTTTCTTCTGAATTTTGAGGCATGTAGCTTAATAGCTGCTTTATGTTATTGATACAATCCACATCATTTATAGAACTAATATGGGTTACCCCTGACTTTGTACTGTGCGTAGAAGCACCTCCCAGTTCTTCTGCAGAGACAACCTCATTCGTTACTGTTTTGACGACATTTGGACCCGTGACAAACATGTAAGAGGTATTCTCTACCATAATGGTAAAATCAGTCATTGCCGGTGAGTACACGGCACCTCCTGCACAAGGACCCATAATTGCAGAGATCTGTGGTATTACACCAGAAGCCAAGACATTTCTGTAAAAAATATCCGCATATCCGCCGAGTGACCTTACCCCTTCCTGAATCCTCGCACCACCAGAATCATTTAATCCGACTAAAGGTGCTCCATTTTGCAAGGCTAAGTCCATGATCTTGCAAATCTTTTCTGCATGTGTTTCTGATAAAGAACCACCAAAAACGGTAAAATCTTGAGCAAAAACATAAATCAACCTACCATTTACAGTACCATAGCCCGTGACAACACCATCTCCATAAAAGATCTGCTTTTCCATTCCAAAGTCCTTGGTCCTATGTGTCACCATCATTCCGATTTCTTCAAAAGAATTTTGATCCATCAACAAATGAATTCTTTCTCTGGCAGAAAGTTTTCCTTTCGCATGTTGCTTCTCCAATCGAGCAGTACCACCGCCTAACTTGGCTTCTTGAATCTTTTTATCTAAAACTTTTAGTTTATCTCTCATATATAAGAATTGAGTGCGATTATTTAAAAAAAATCACAATTGTGGCGTGAATTTAATTCAATTAACCTAGATAAAAAAGCCTGATAATTTAAACAGGCAATATTTCAATATCATTTTGAAAAAGCATACTTTGTACGCTGCAACCTATGGTTTTAATAAGCGTTTATTAACTAATAATTTTAAACATGGCAACTACTACCTCAAAAGCTCAAATTTCCGATAGATTACTCAATATGTCCCAATCTGCCACCATTGAAATGGCACAAATGGCGAGAGATCTAAAGTCTAAAGGGCATAATGTTATTAGTTTGAGCTTAGGAGAGCCTGATTTTGACACCCCAGACCATATAAAAGAAGCTGCCAAGCAAGCCCTGGATGATGGCTATACAAAATATACTCCAGTCAATGGCTTGGTAGAACTGCGCGAAGCCATCTCTACAAAATTCAAACGTGACAATAATTTGGATTATTCCACTGATCAAATTGTAGTTTCAAATGGTGCCAAACAAAGTATTGCCAATATCTCCCTGTCTTTATTGAATGAAGGCGATGAAGTGATCATATTGACGCCTTATTGGGTTTCTTATTTTGAAATAGTAAAACTAGGTGGAGGTACTCCCGTACCTGTTTATGCTGGAATTGAAAAAGATTATAAAGTTTCAGCTGCCGACATTGAAGCAGCAATAACAGACAAGACAAGATTCATACTTTTTTCTTCTCCTTGCAATCCAACTGGATCTGTTTACTCTTATGAAGAATTAGAGGCTATTGCAAATGTTGTGGCAAAGTACAATGACTTATTGATAGTATCTGATGAGATCTATGAATATATAAATTTTGTTGGGAAGCACATCAGTATAGGATCTTTTCCTGCAGTCAAAGATCGTACGATCACAGTGAATGGATTTGCAAAAGGTTTTGCAATGACTGGCTGGAGACTTGGCTACATGGGTGCTCCAAAATGGGTCGCATCTGCATGTACAAAAATGCAAGGCCAGTTTACTTCTGGTGCAAATTCATTTGGTCAAAAAGCTGCTGCTTATGCTTTATTGTCTGATATGAGCCCTACACACAAGATGCGTGAAGCATTCAAATCCCGAAAAGCACTTGTAACTAAATTACTCAAAGAAATTCCAGGATTCAATGTCAACGATCCGGACGGTGCATTTTATGTCTTTCCAGACATCTCGCACTACATTGGCAAAAAATTCGAGGATATAGTTATCGAAACAGATGCAGATTTTTGTATGTTCCTATTGAAAAATTGCCACGTTGCTGTTGTCCAAGGTTCAGCATTTGGTGCACCTGGCTGTTTTAGACTTTCTTATGCCGCTTCTGAAGAACATCTGATTGAAGCAATTAGAAGGATTAAGGAATGTGTTGGGAAGTTGAGCTAGGAGTAACTGGCCTCATCAAGATTCTTATTAGTATTCTTGGAATATCAATTTCTTTTACCCACCCATTTGTGATTTTGCCCATTTAATGTAAAGCTTGACTTCGTTTTCAAGTCTACGCATTGCATCCATTCTGACCTCTTCTTTTTTTGCTTTATACCAATTATTTTCACGCATTTTTAAGTCATTAAATTTTACTTTGAATTCGTTTTTCTCTTCGGCTGTAAGCAGTTCCATTGACTCATATCGTTCCCGTATCATTTTCAATTCCGTTTGTTTCAATTTATTCAAGGAATCTCTTTGTTGCTTGGGAAGACCTTTTATTACATTCCAATTGTACTTTTCATTCAAGACTTTATATTCTTCTTTCATCCTCGAAGCTCTTTCCTTTGTCATCCCATTTTTCTCAGCATATTCTTTCTGTATCTCTATTCGTTCTTCTCTAATTTCTTGGGAACTTATATCGTATGTGTTTCTCAACATTAACAAATTACTTGCTGAGCTGATCGGAGCTATGAAGCGTAAACCATCTTCATTATTTTTCCCCAACAATTCAAGTTCACTTAAAGACAAATAATTTTGATCATGATACTCTTCCAACTTTTCTAAATTATTAAACCATTCTTCTAAAGGATGCGCATTCACTATGTTTTGCTTTAATTGCTGATAAGTTGAATTTCTTTCCAATTGTTTTACTCCACTATCATAATTTCGAAAATCAGATAGTAGCAAGTAGTTTTGAATGAACTTTTCATCAGAATCAATTTTGCATAAATCATTAAATTCTTCTCCGTATCTCTTGTAAAGACCTTTTGCAACACCATATGAATTTCTAAAATTATCTGATAGACGCCATAGTACCATCTTCTCGACTGAATCTTCAAAACGTGCATCAATATATTTAAACATTTCTTTTGCTAGTGATTCATCATTTTTAATATGCTCTCTGTAAATACCAAGATCGTACTGAAGCGTATATTCCATAAACAATCCTTCACTCTCCTCATGAGGATCAAGTCTAGAAAGCTGTTCAGCATAAATTTCATCAGAAGGTGTCGGTCTGGAAAACGTCAAATATTCAACAATCCGTTTTTTGTCATAAATAAAACTAGAAAATTTCACTTTTATGTTTTCATAATAATCTTTTACTAAAATTCTGAGATCTTCTTTTTTTCCAAGTCTTTGTTGTCCTTTACTATAAGAATCATTTTTATAAAATGAATTATCTATATTGGATTCAAGCATAAATATAAACCCAATCTTTTCTTCTTCACTATAGGCATCTAACCGAACATCTAAATTCTTTTCTTTCAAACGTACTTTATCTTTCAACCCAATTCCTGAATCATCAAATGCTTTTCTGATAGCCCTTATTGCTTCTTCCGAACTCAATCGCTCAGGCAATCCTGTTCCAAAGCTTACTGACCGATATGGAACTTGAGCTAAAGCATTCTCAATAGGAAATGGATTATACAACGTATCTCTTGGAGTTTGGGCAGAAAGTTCATTCCCTCCCAATAATAGGATAGTCGCCAAACCTCCTTTTGTCATACAATTTATAAATCTACTTTGAAAAGGGTATGGCCTCGTCTCTGGATACAACAAGGGGTTCTTATCCGCATAAGAAGGGTATTTAGGCTGATAAATTTTTCTTGCAGGTTTCACTTGTAAAGGTTTATTTTCCATAACTAGACTGTTATTTCAAAGTGAGAGATGACATTATAATCTTCATTGTAGTGTTTATGGATAAAAGGATTGTTTCTTTTTTTCCATAGTTTGTCAGCTGTTTTATCCACTATTTCTATTAGTATCTTTTCGTTATAACAAACGATCGGAGAAGCTTGATCTATTCGTCCTGTACTCATAAAGTTAATACAAGAACACCACTTAGAACATCTGGACTCTAGTTTACATCCCTTGCATTCTGGTTTTTCTTTTTCGGATAAATCATTTAAATAACTTTGACAAGCTGTATCAAACCCGCTGTTTACATGACCTATCATAAATTCAGGTAAAGACTCTGTTTTTACAAATTGAATGCATGGATACAATTCCCCATTTGGGGCAATAGAAAACTGCTTAGTTCCGATTAAACATCTTTCATTCGCCGCTATAGGTTTGTATGTTCGTGAACGAATTCTTTCATCAAAAAAACTTAAATAAAAGCGTTCATTCTTTTGCATTTTTTCTATATACCACTTAGAAAGTTTTTTATATGATTTTTTTAATATTTTAAAATCTGCTTCCTGCCAGTCGGCAGAATAGTCGAGCGTTGTTGTAATATATCGAAAACCTAAATTGAAAATATAATCAACAGATTGGCATAATTGCGAAGCTGTATTAGGCATTAGAACACAAGTCACATTGGTCGCAGGATTGTAACTCAGCATAATTTCTGCAGCCTTTTCTACTTTGTGCGATGTTGGTTTTCCTCCGGCATCGACTCTATGTGTGTCATGAACATCTGGATGACCATCAATACTGAGTGAAACAAATACGCCATGATTGTAAAGTTTCTGCATTAATTCTTCAGATAGCAAGGTCCCATTAGTGCTCATGCGGTAAGAAACTTTAAGCTGTGTTTTTTGAGCAAAAGCATCGATGATATAAAATATCTTTTCTTTCTCAATCATAGGTTCTCCCCCAAAAAATGTAATATGAACTTGGGTTATTCCAAGTCTTAGCAACTCGGATTCTATGAAATTGATAGATTGATCTATTGTATCATAATTCATTGCTAAAGGAAGTTTTTCCCCTGTGTAGCAATAGGTACAGCGTAAATTACAGTGATGTGTTAGATGGAAAGTAGCTGAAAGTGCAATCATAGCTTTATGGTTTTATCGTTTATCTTAATAACAATACGATTAAATTAATAATTTATTGGGAACATTAATTCGTTAACACCAGTAATTGAGAAATCATTAACAATCAAAATGTATACTTTTGTAAGCAGTCACTTCTTTGAATAAGATATTAATATATTAATATATTAATATCTTAAAGGTCTTTAAGATCTTTTTGATAAATTTGGTTTTGAAATCAATCTTGTTGAGTATTATTTCAGAACTCAATTTTTCAAAATAGACCCCATTTCCCTCTTTATTACATACTTATTTTCTTATATTCCTATCTCAATTGCTAAAAAGCTAAGACCCTTTATTTTTGAAATCTTTAAACTAAATGAATGTTGCGATTCTACAGTTTCCTATTATTGCTTGCATTTTCGTATCATATTAATGCTCAAGTGTATGATGATTTTTTAGGTGCAGGTAATACCATAGGAATCAAAGTAAGCAGTTCTAGCCAAGAACAGAACGATTCAAATACTTATGTAATTACCGGTACTCAATTAAAACCTGATCTAATTGGAGCATCCAGATTCCTATCTCAAGCTACCATAGGCGTGGCTTATGAGGATATCGAAAATCTAACAGCAATAGGTATTGATGCTTGGATGGATGAGCAATTTAATCTTCCTCTAAAACCATATACCGAAAGATATGATGAGCTTTATGAAGAGATTACAAGTATTATCAGCGAAGACGATCATCTGAATAATTACATGTCTTATGTCTTTTATGAGTATCTAGTCAAAGAACCTGATCTTCTTAGGCAAAAAGTAGCATTCGCATTATCGCAGATTTTTGTTATTTCACCGTATCATGGATCAACGCTTAATGGCAGAAGTCATTACAACATTGTCTATTATGATTTCCTTTATAAAGCAGCTTTTGGAAACTACAAAGACCTCTTACAAAATGTAAGTCTTAGTTTACCAATGGGTAACTATTTGAGTCATTTTATGAATCAAAAAGCAGATCTTGTTGATAAGACTTTTCCCGATGAAAACTTTGCTAGGGAGATCATGCAATTATTTTCAATAGGCTTACATGAACTCAAGCAAGATGGCACTGCAGTATTGGATGCAGAGGGCAATAGAATTCCAACTTATGACATTGCCAACATTACTGAAATGGCAAAAATTTTCACAGGTCTTGGTGTTGGGGAAAAAGGAGATGGCGAGATCAATGACGATTTCTTTAGAACTTTTGACTTCAATGGCCGAGTGCCAATGATCATGTTTGAAGAATTTCATTCAAAAGGTGAAAAGAATATCTTGCCAGGAGTAACCATTCCTGCAGGTCAACCTGGAATGGAAGACATCAATCAAACTTTGGATATTCTATTTAATCATCCGAATGTAGCCCCTTTTATTAGCAAAAGATTAATTCAACATTTAATTAAATCAAATCCATCACCAGCTTTTGTCAATCGAATATCTACGGTTTTTAATAATAATGGAAATGGCGTAAGAGGCGATTTTAAAGCTGTAGTAAAAGCCATTCTTCTTGATCCTGAAGCTAGAGATTGTGTTTGGCTCCTAGACAATAGTAATGGCAAACTTATTCAACCTTTAGAAAGGTTTACAACACTATTTAAAGCATTTGATGTAGATACTCCTTCTGGAAAAATTTGGTTTAATGATTTCAATCAATTATTTGAGGAAACTTCTCAAACCTTTTTGTCCTCACCAACCGTTTTTAATTTCTTTTCTCCGTTTTATGCTGAAGATGAACACGTAGCACCTCAGGGTCTCGTTTCACCAGAATTTGAAATTCTGAATAGTATAACTGCCATTTCCTACATCAACGAAATGGAAAACTCTATTAAGACAAGACCTTTCAGAAATCAAACAGCCCCCGATGATACTGGTAGATTTTTAGGATTCAACGACAGTGACGAGCCGCTATTAGATTTTTCAGATGAAATCGCACTGTATGAAAATCAAGGTGTTGATGCCATGATCGATAGATTGAATTTAATTCTGTGTCGAGGGCAACTTTCTGCTGGAACACATGACATTATTGCAAACGCCATCAACCAATACGAAGAAGAATATGCTGATTATAATAGTGAAGCTGCACTAAAGGATGCACTTTATTTTATAATGATGACTCCAAACTATTTAATCCAAAAATAAGCACCTAAAAAGAATTCAAATGTCACCAAATAGTAGAAGAAAATTTTTAAAACAATTAGGTGTTGGATGTGCTCATGTTGGAGCTACTACCCTATTATCAGGAATAACAAACATGGGTTTGCTAAATGCCGCTGCTGCTGCAAACAAAAATTGGGTCGATGGAGCAATGGACTACAAGGCTTTAGTCTGTATCTTGTTGTCAGGAGGAAACGACAGCTTCAACATGCTTGTTCCTAGAAGTCAACAATCATATGATGAATATGCAACATCAAGAACAAACCTTTCAATAGCCAAGGATTCCTTATTGCCCTTAAATCCGAACAATAATGTCCAAAAAGAGTTAGGATTACATCCAAATCTTCCTAAGATGCAAAGTCTTTTTGAATCCGAAAAGCTCTCTTTCATTTCAAACATAGGAGCACTTGTTGAGCCAACGAGTATGATAGATTACAGAACAGGGTTCAAATTACCTTTCGGTTTGTTTTCTCATTCAGATCAAGTATCGCATTGGCAAACATCTGTACCACAGGATAGAAGAGCATTAGGTTGGGGAGGAAGAATGGCAGATATTTTACATACTGCAAATGAAAATCAAAGCATATCAATGAATATTTCTTTGAATGGATCTAACTTATTTCAAAGAGGACGAATAGTACAATCTTATAGTGCCAACTTTACCAATAATGGCTCTACTTTGATCAACGGCTCTACAAATAACAACTTCTATAATACGCTTAAAAGACAAACCTTAGACGATATCCTAGAACAAGATTATCAAAACACTTTAGAAAAGGCCTATGCAAATACAATAGCGGGATCTAAAAATAATTCTATTGAGTTTGATACTGCAGTTGCTACAGGAATTCCAATTACTACTGAATTTGATCTGAACGATAGTTTTTCTAGAAGAATGTTGATGACAGCAAGGATCATTGCTGCAAACGGCAACTTGGGAGTTAACAAACAAACATTCTTTATTCAACTGGGAGGGTTCGATAATCACGATTCCAATATAGAAAACCACGCAGCCCTAATGACACGATTGGATAATGCACTTCATAGTTTTAATTCCGCCCTGGAAGAAATCGGATTAAGCAACAACGTTACTACTTTTTCAATTTCTGATTTCGGAAGAACATTAGTGACCAATGGAGATGGTTCTGACCATGCATGGGGAGGAAATGTTATGCTTATGGGTGGAGATGTAAGAGGTAAGAGGATCTTTGGATCATATCCTGACTTGTATTTAGATTCACCATTGGATTTAGGAAGAGGAAGGTTTATTCCAACAACATCCACAGATGAATATTTTGCTGAATTGGCCCTTTGGTTTGGAGCCTCTCCTTCTGATATTCCTCATATATTACCAAACATAGAAAATTTTTGGAATCCCGCCAATTTTGTAAAGCCTCTAGGATTATTCAATTAAAAAGCTCCATTAAAAATATAATTGTGATAAAAACATTTACAACTTTGAATAAATTTTTAATGACAATGAGCTTTCTAGTCATTTGTCATTACTCAACCCTTTTCGCTCAATGTGTCGACAATTCAAATTACTGGATTGAAAGTTGGACCTCCTGCTCAACAAGTCAAAATCCAAATCAAGCCAGAGGTATGTCTAATTGGCTTTTATTTGAATTTGATGAAAATCAAGCCATTGGGACAACCACAATTTGGAATGCAAATAGATCGGGTGAATCTGGTTTAGGAGCTAAAGAAGTATTTATTGATATTTCAATTGATGGAACAACTTGGATTCAAGTAGGCATGGAAGCTTTTTCCTGGCCCAAAGGAACAGAAGCAATTGATTATGCTGGTTTTGAAGGTCCCGATTTAAGTTCATATGGATTTATTAAAAAGGTTCTGGTTACAGTAGTAAGTAATCATGAAGGCTCTAATTGTATGTCAATTGCAGAATTTAAATTTGACATCAACCCAGACGAATGTTATGGCAACGAAGATGATTGTGGTGTTTGTGACGGCCCAGGTACACCTACTTGGTTTCAGGATCAAGATGGAGATGGATTAGGAGATCCTGACGAGCGTTTAGTGGATTGTACCCAGCCTCCTGGATATGTTGATAATGATGATGATCCATGTGACAATGGTTTGATAGGTTGGTCAGATATGGAAACTCTTTTTTATGATATCGGGTGTACAGGTTGCCATGGTATAAATGCAACAGGTGGTTTGGACCTTTCAACGTTTGAAGGGATCAGTGCTGGAGGAAATATCTGCGGACAAGAGATTCTCACAGGAAATACCTTAGTAGGAATAATTAGTATTGAAAACTTTGTTGGGTGTGGAGGTGAAACTTTTGCAAACCCTATGAATGAAAGAGTTGATAATGCAATGAGCCAGTCTGAACTCGCCAAGATCCAAGAATGGATTGATTCCGGTGCGCCATATGATTGCGCATGTCCTCCTGGATCAGTAGATTCTGATCAAGATGGTATTTGTGATGCATCTGACGAATGTCCAGATTTTGATAATTCCCTGATTGGAACACCTTGTGACGATGGCCAGATCTGTACCATTTTTGATGTTTATGTAAACTCATGTGATTGTAGAGGTGAAGAAGTTCAAGACTCCGATAACGATGGTGTTTGTGACATATTAGATGTACTACCAAATAATCCTTGTTCTGCAAATGGTAATATTGGTGGCCTACAACCTGGGGGGTGGAGGCCATCTGAATCAAACGATTGCGATGGTGATGGGATTTCTGTAGAAGATGGAGATCTAGATGATTTTGATGAATGCATAACTGATATTGGACCTTCATTTCTTCCAGATTGCTTTTGCCTTAATTCTAGTTTTGATGCAGGTGCGAAATATATTAAAAGTGTTGGTGTCAATACTAGTACCGTTTATCACGGTCAAGGATTGCCTGATGGGGTCATGTCTTCTATCATAGGATGGATGGATTATGCAGATTTCTATTTTCCTCACGCTGAAATAACCCAAGAGATCTGTTTTGATGTTGGATTCGGTAGTGAGGATAGTGGCGTTAAATTTGAGATCAATGAACTGGGCTCTTATAAATTTTTTAATCCTGATCCTACATTGACTGATTACGAACCGCAGACTTTCTGTTTTCAAGCTTTCGTTCCAGGTTCTCAAACTGTAAGAGTTTCCAGACACCTCACTGGAACAGTCCGAGTTGATGGTTCTTCGATTAAATCTTGTCGCTGTACACTATCAGATCCGAGAAACTTATTCCCTTCTTGTGTCTGCCCTGGAGACATGGTTGAGGGAACAGGCGACCTTGGAATAACGGCAGGTTTTGCAGATGCAGATCATGCGGACGGGTATCCTGATGGTCAATTCACTTTTCCCATAGGTGGACCATCAGATTCTTTAGAATACTTTTATGAAGATCTACCCATAAATTCTGAAATATGTGTAGTTATTGCTTTCGATAATCTTGCAGGAAAAGTAGGTTTTGAGCTAAACGGAGCATACTTTGAAATCACAAACTTACGTAAATCAGATAATTATCAAGAGGGGCAAAATTTATGCTTTTTGACTACGGAAGCAGGAGATCAACTCCTTAAAATCAAAGAAGTAGGTTCTGGAAGAATGTGGGTAGATGGTACTTATACTTTGTCATGTACTAACTGTGAAGAAGATAGTGACAATGATAATGTATGTGATGAGGATGATATCTGTCCAGGTTTTGATGACAACAAAGATGAAGACTTTGATGGAATTCCAGACGGTTGTGACCCATGTAATGGCAACTTGCTAAATACAAGTTGTGATGATAATGACCGCTGTACTGCGAATGACATTTATGATGAAGATTGCAATTGCGCAGGTACTTTTGCAGACAATGATAACGATGGTGTGTGTAATGCAGATGATCAATGTCCAAATTTTGATGACAATCTAATAGGCACGCCGTGTGACGATGAAGATATATGTACAGAAGGGGAAACCTATGATACTGATTGTGGATGCTCTGGAGGAATATTCCAAGATTCTGATAACGATGGAATTTGTGATGCTGAAGATGAATGTGATCCTAGTCAGGAAGGCAACCCTTGTGATGACAACGATCCGTGTACAACTGATGATGCGCTTGATACGGATTGCAACTGTGCAGGAATATTCCAAGATTCAGATGAGGATGGCATTTGTGATGCAGAAGATGAATGTGATAACAACTTAGCAGGTACTGAATGTGATGACAATGATCCGTGTACAACCCAAGATGTATTTGACACAGATTGTAATTGTGCAGGTGTTTTTCAAGATTCAGATGAGGATGGCATTTGTGATGCCGAAGATGAATGCGATGCAAACTTAGCTGGTACCGAATGTGATGACAATGATCCATGTACAGCTCAGGATGTTTTTGATACAGATTGTAATTGCGCAGGTGTGGTTCAAGATACTGATGAAGATGGAATCTGTGATGAAGAAGATGCTTGTCCCAACTTTGACAATCAACTTATTGGTACACCTTGTGACGATGGAGATATATGCACCCTTGGTGAAACCTATGATGACAATTGTGGCTGCTCTGGAGGAGTCTTCCAAGATGCAGATAACGATGGCATATGCGATGCTGAAGATGAATGTGATACAAGTCTAGTTGGTACTGAATGTGATGACAATGATCCTTGTACGGTGCAAGATATTTATGATACAGATTGTAATTGTGCTGGAACGTTTATGGATTCAGATGATGATGGGGTTTGTGATGAAGATGATGCTTGTCCTAACTTTGACAATCAACTTATTGGTATGCCTTGTGACGACGGTGATGTTTGTACCCTTGGTGAAACCTATGATGACAATTGTGGTTGCTCTGGAGGAGTCTTCCAAGATGCAGATAATGATGGCATATGCGATGCTGAAGACGAATGCGACACAAGTCTAGTTGGTACTGATTGTGATGACAATGATCCTTGTACTACACAAGATGTTTATGATACAGATTGTAATTGTGCAGGAACATTTATGGATTCAGACGACGATGGAGTCTGTGATGAAGATGACAATTGTCCAAACTTCAACAATCAGCTTATTGGTACGCCTTGTGACGACGGTGATGTTTGTACCCTTGGTGAAACCTATGATGACAATTGTGGTTGTTCTGGAGGAATCTTCCAAGATGAAGATGAGGATGGCATTTGCGATGCTGAAGACGAATGCGATACAAGTCTAGCTGGTACCGAATGTGATGACAACGATCCTTGCACGGTACAAGATGTTTATGATATTGATTGCAATTGTGTTGGGACATTCCAAGATGCAGACCAAGATGGTGTTTGTGACCAAAACGATATATGTCCGGGTGGTAATGACAACCTCGACGCTGATGGGGATGGCATCCCTGACTTTTGCGATGATTGTAATGCGACTTTAACTGGTGGTGCTTGTGATGATGATGATCCTTGTACTGCAAATGATATTTTAGATGCTGATTGCAATTGTGCTGGAGTATTCCTTGATACGGATGCCGATGGTGTTTGCGATGCTGATGATGTATGTCCAGAAGGAGATGACAATTTAGATGCTGATGAAGATGGTATCCCTGATGCTTGTGATCAATGTGATGAAAACTTAGTCGGAACAAGTTGCAACGATGAAGATGAATGTACTGCGCAAGATGTTTACGATTCACATTGCGATTGTATTGGTGTATTCATGGATACTGATTTAGATGGTGTCTGTGACGCAGATGACATCTGTCCAGATGGAGATGATAACTTAGACATTGATCAAGACGGCGTCCCTGATGCTTGTGATGAATGCAATAACAACTTAATAGGTACTAATTGCGATGATGAGGATGCTTGCACAATAGAAGATGTCTTTGACACTAACTGTAATTGTCTTGGAATTTATGCTGATGCTGATCAAGACGGTGTTTGTGATGCAGAGGATGTTTGCCCAGATGGAGATGACAATTTAGATATGGATGAGGATGGCATCCCTGATGCATGCGATGAATGCGATGACAGCATAATTGGCAGTAGTTGTGATGATGAAGATCATTGTACGGGTGAAGACGTTTATGATGAAGATTGTAATTGTATTGGTATTTTCTTGGATGCAGATGATGATGGAGTTTGTGATGAAGAAGATATCTGCCCTCAAGGAGATGACAACCTTGACATGGATGAAGATGGGATTCCTGATGCATGTGACGAGTGTACAGATGCACTTATAGAAATTCCTAATAATGTTTTTGAACATTCCGGACCTGGGTTTGCTTCCAAGAGTATTTTGATTGGCAATAAGGTTGACCCTACATTTACAATAAAGAACTTAGATGCAAATACTAATGGAGATCTTGATAGCAGATATGCTGATCTAATTGAAGTAAAATATACAGATGCATCTGGTGACACAAAACTGCATGGTACTTTCAGTGGAGAAGATCAGAGTTTTGTAGACATAACAATTCAGGGAGTTGTCGAGAAACTCATTTTAAAACTACAAGATGGACTTGGAACTAATCCAGACAAAATTGATGTCTTTATCACCGATATAACAGCATGTGAATTTAATGATATAAATACAAATACTGCTTCACCAATAATTAATAGCACTTATTTTAAGATCTTCCCGAATCCAACTCAAGGAGATTTTTCAATTGAGTTCAATTCAGCATTCAATACAGATTACAAAATAATGATCACAGATGTATTTGGTAAAAACCATTACTTACAATCATTTTACGGTGATGGTGATATAATGCTAGTTGCGATTGATGGTTCAAATTTAGGACAAGGGTTTTATTTCGTTACATTGTATGATGGCCTTCAAAAAATCACAAAGAAGGTAGTCATCTTGAATAAATAAATTATCGATTCTATATCTAAAAAGGGCAATTCCATGTGGAACTGCCCCTTTTTTTTATTTTGTTTTAACAAAAGCAAAGAATATTAGCTGCGAGTTTCACTGGCACGCGTCAAATTATCGACGTCGCCTATGGTGGCCTACATAGCTGCATTAGGACCTAGATCCCTTCAATGACCATCGGACATTGAAATTTGCTGAAGCAAATTATCGGTCAGTCGTACAACTATTCCAAATCTTGTCTGTCTATATAAATAGAACAAAGTAAAGGCATACTATCCGCCGTAATAGCTATATATTTGGTCTGTTTTTCTGCTTTCAACCAACAAATTTCAATTAGTAATTATAAATATTCAAAAATGAAAATTCAAACAAACATTATTTTTATTCTAATCGTATATATATTGTGTGCAAATCCTGCTCAAGCACAGGATCACTCGAAAATAAAATCTAAGAATAAGAAAAATATGGATACAAAAACGCAAGTTAATCCTCCCACTGCAAGCAAGAAACCAAAGGAAATGACTATTCACGGTGATACCAGGATTGACAATTACTATTGGTTAAACCAAAGAGAAGATCAAGAAGTTTTGGATTATCTCCATGCTGAGAATGCTTACAAAGAGCAACAATTGGCGCACACCAAAGACTTTCAAGAAAAGCTTTTTCAAGAGATTAAAGGTAGGATAAAGAAAACAGACATGTCTGTTCCATATAAAGAAAATGGCTACCACTACTTCACCAAATATGAAGAAGGACAAGAATACCCGATCTTTTCTAGAAGAAAAGGATCTGTCGAAGCCGATGAGGAGATCTACCTAGATGTGAATATACTCGCGAAAGGTCACGAATACTATAATGTAAATTCTAGGTCTATAAGTCCAGATAACAAGATCTTAGCTTATGGAGAAGACACAGTTAGTAGAAGAATCTATACCATCAAGTTTAAGAATCTAGAAACAGGTGAATTAATGGAAGGCTCTATTCCTAATACAACTGGTTCTGCTACTTGGGGCAATGATAATAAAACACTTTTTTATACTGTAAAAGACGAAAGTCTTAGAGCATATAAAATCTATCGTCACACTTTGGGAACAGATTCTAAAAATGACGAATTGATCTATCACGAGCAAGACGACATTTACAGTTGTTATGTTTGGAAAACCAGGTCTAAGAAATACATCATGATTGGTTCTTTCGCTACTTTGGCTTCTGAATTTAGAACTTTACCCGCAGACGATCCAACCGGAGATTTTAAAATGTTTCATCCTAGAGATTATAAAAACAAGTTGGAATACATGGTCTCTCATGTTGGAGATCGATTTTATATCAGAACAAATCTAAATGCTAAGAATTTCCGAATGATGGAGGCACCAGAAAATGCAACCTCTGTAGAAAATTGGAAAGAGATTATTCCACATAGAGACGACGTCTTATTGGAAGGCTCTGATGCTTTCGAAAACTTTTTGGTATTGTCCGAACGTATAGAAGGGATCACCAAGTTGAGAGTCATTCCTAAGGAGGGACCAGAACATTACATCGAATTTCCAGACAAAGCAAACCTTGCATACACTTCTATAAATCCTGATTTTGACACCGATGTGTTAAGATTGGGGTACACTTCTATGACTACTCCCAACTCCACCTTTGACTACAATATGAAAACAAAGGAGATGACCTTGCTAAAGCAACAAGAAGTGCTAGGTGATTTTGATGCTAGTCTTTATGCCTCAGAAAGATTTAATGTTAAATCTAGAGATGGAGTCAGTATCCCATTAACGATGGTCTACAAGAAAGGCATGAAAAAAGATGGGTCTACTCCTCTGTTACTTTATGGATATGGGTCATATGGATCAAGTATGGATCCTTACTTTAGTAGTGTCAGATTGAGCTTACTAGATAGAGGATTTACCTTCGCCATTGCACATGTCAGAGGTGGTGAAGAATTAGGAAGGCAATGGTATGAAAATGGAAAATTTCTAAAAAAGAAAAATACATTCACAGACTTCATAGATTGCGCAGAGTATCTTATTGCAGAAAAATATACAGCTAAAGAAAACCTATTTGCCATGGGTGGCTCTGCTGGTGGATTATTGATGGGGGCAATCATAAATATGAGACCTGACCTTTGGAAAGGGGTTGTCGCTGCGGTACCTTTCGTAGACGTTGTAACAACCATGCTCGACGAAACCATCCCATTGACAACTGGAGAATTTGACGAATGGGGCAATCCTAAAAATGAAGAATATTACCATTACATTAAATCATATTCTCCTTACGACAATGTTGAAGCAAAGGACTATCCTGCCATGCTTGTGACAACTGGACTTCACGATTCTCAAGTACAATACTGGGAGCCTGCAAAATGGGTTGCCAAGCTTAGAGACATGAAAACCGACAACAATAATTTATTGTTGCACTGCAATATGGAGACTGGACACGGGGGTGCGTCGGGTAGATTTAAAAGATACAGAGAAACCGCGATGGAATATGCTTTTCTCTTGGACCTTGCGGGGAAGATGGATGAATAGTACTAAGAATGTTTATTTGTTGATGCGGTTACTTGTTTATTCGTATTTCCTAAAGAACATTCATTTTGCGAAATAAAAAATTTAGGGGCGCGATTTACATTGTTCGCCGAAGCTAAAGCGAAGATGAAATCGTGTCCCTTTTTTATATGTGTTACAAAGCGCTGTGACCCGCCGCGAAACAAAACGTATTTCGCCCAATAATTACATACCAAATTAAACTTGCTTCTTTCCATCAAACACCTTCTCATAAACCCCTAACAACTCCCCTACCTCATTCTCCCAAGTCAATTCCTTCGAAGCGATCATACAATTAAGTTTCACATCATTATAAAAACTGTCATGCTCAAAACGATTTATAGCAGCGATGATGCTCTCCGTCTTTAGATCATCAAGCAATACTCCTATCATATATTTATCTTGTATGACTTTGTACTCTGGAAAGTTCATATGGATGGCAGGCAAGCCCGCTTGGATAAAATCAAAGGTCCGATTTGCCAAAGAAAAGAAATTACTCAGCCCTTTGTTTTCCAGAAGGTTAATTCCAATCCAAGCAGCTTCAGTGTGGGCTTGCAGTTGTTCCGGTTTTATATAGCCTAAAAAACTTACGCGGTGTTCCAATTTTTCATAAACAACTAATTCGCGCAATTGGGAAGACAAATCTCCTTCACCAATAATGTGCAATTTATGATCACGTAGTTCATGCATAGCCAAGATCATTTCACGAAGACCTCGACCCTCGTTTACAGCTCCTTGGTACAATATGACTTTTTGATCTACAGATCTATTCTTTTCAACAGTTTGTATTTTGGCGAATGGCAAATTTCTTACCAATGAGAATTTGGTTTTATACTTTGTCTCAAAGATGTCTTGCAGTCCTTTTGATACGGTATAGGCACCATCAGCTTTAGGTATAAAGACAGAAGCAATTTGCGCCCAGAAAGCTTTTACGATTGGTCTATTGACAACTTCAGGAACTTCTGTAAAATATTCATGTGCATCATACACAAGTTTTCTATCTTTTCTTTTTGCAGCAATAGCACCTGCCAAGAGTGTATCCAAGTCTATACTATTGATAAGATCAAAATCCTTATTCATTAAAAATAAAAATAGGCGCAGATTATACTCCGCATAAAACAAAAATCCTTTATTAAAAATACAGGAAAATCTCTTTTGTCCGAATGGCCTTTGACTTAACGGAAGAGACTTTTTTAGTTTTCTACCAACGAGCAAAACATCGTAACCATGAACTACAAGGGTAGAACAAATTCTTATCATCCGTTGATCATATGTCAGATCATTAGTTACGGTGCAGATTATTTTTTTTGCATGTTCCAAATAAGCTTGTCGTTTTCTTTTAAAATAATAGATTCATCGAGTAAATAACTGATTACTGTCAAAACCTTTTCCCTATATTTTGGATTGAAAGAAGTTGTAAGTTCTTTCAATGTCAAAGTTTCTTTTTGAAGCAGCCAACTTACTTTCTTTTTTAATACTTCGTATTCTTCATCATCTGTTTGTGATTTATTTCTACCAGAACAAACATCACAATAGCCACAAACTTTTCCTTGTTCACCAAAGTACTTAAGCAACAGTACATTTCTGCAAGTCTCCTCTTCTGCGTAGTTGATCGCCTCTTTAACTCTCACTTGCTGCCGATCTTTTCTAAATTTAAAAACCTTTATATCAATTTCTAAATCCTCTGGTCTTAGATTTTCAGTCAGGTAAGTGATTTGAGGTACATCCTTCTGGGGAGCATAAGCAATGATATTTATACTATTCAAATAATTAAGTTGCTTTCTCAATTCGGGTTCTTCAATACTTAAATGTTTGGCCAATTGCGTCTCGTTGATATTTATGTGTTGTTTAAACGCGCCTTGGTATACCCGAAGTATCGTCTTTAATAGGTTTTCAAATTTTCCATTTTTGATCAAGAAATCATAAAGCTCAACTTTACCCAATTTCACAAACAACGTAGATGGAATATAAATGGCTTCCGACAAACTGATGTAAGCTTCTCTGTCTAAGAGTTTTAAAATATTAAATGTTTCTAAAATTCCTAAGTCATAATTTTTGCAAAAATCTACCAATACAAAATCATAACTTTTTCCTTTCCCCGATCCTATCGCCAATTGAAAATAACTGGTGAGGGCTCTATATACCCTTCTGACTTTATTGAATTCCGGATAAGAAAGTTCTAAGTTCTTTTTTAATCGGATCTTGTCTTCATTGGAATATAGCAAAACCGTATATGCCCTTTCTTGATCTCTTCCTGCTCTTCCAGCTTCCTGATAATAAGCCTCCAATGAATCCGGTAGATCCATATGTATCACTGTTCGTACATTTGGCTTATCTATTCCCATTCCAAATGCATTTGTCGCTACAACCACTCTAATTTTATCTTCGATCCAATTCTGCTGAATCGTTGATCGTTTCAAAGTAGTGATTCCCGCATGATAAACATCTGCGGCGATACCCGCTTTTCGTAACTGCAAGGCTACCTCCTTTGTCTTTTTTCTACTCCTTGCATAAACGATCGATGTCCCATTTACCTTCTGCAAAATTTCCAAAAGTTTTGAAAATTTATCCTCCTCCTTTAATACAGCATACACCAAGTTTTTTCTCTCAAAACTACCCTGGATCAAATGCTTCTTTTTAAATAATAATTTTTCTTGAATATCGTCAACTACATCTGTTGTTGCCGTTGCCGTCAAGGCAAGCACAGGTACTTCCGGATGCCATTCCCTCACCTCGCTTATCTGCAAATACGAAGGACGGAAATCATATCCCCATTGAGAAATACAGTGTGCCTCATCTATCGCAATAAGATTCACCTTCATCTTTTTTATTCGCTCCAAAGCCAATTCTGAAGCCAATCGCTCTGGCGACAAATACAAAAATTTGGTATTGCCATAAACCGCGTTATCGAGTACACGATCTAGATCCCGATAAGCCATCCCTGAATAGATCGCTGAAGCTGGTATATTTCTTTTTTTAAGATTATAGACTTGATCTTTCATCAATGAGATCAACGGAGAAACCACGATACAGATCCCTTCCTTTGCCATCGCCGGTACCTGAAAACAAATTGACTTACCACCGCCAGTTGGCAATAAGGCTAGGGTATCTTGCCCATTCAAAACCGATTTAATAATATCTAACTGTAAAGGCCTAAAAGAATCATAGCCCCAGTATTGCTGAAGAATTGATAGCGGGTCAGCAGAATTCGTCAATATTTTTTAATTGCTAAAATACTGCTTTTAATTTTAATATCGAATAGAATTGACTCTTCGACCCGAGGCGGGCGATACGAAAATCAAGAATATTTCCTACACCTGACACACAAACATCTGACACATAGACATCTGACATCTGAAGACAGGTCATTCATCAGAACGATACTTAACCACTCGCTTCTTCCTTCCAAAAAATGGCTCTCTGTCATCTGTGCTGAATTGCTTGAATTTTTCCTCCCATTCCATGCCATACTTGTCTGTAAGATTAATACTTAAAGTGATCCCTCCGATAAAATACCAATCGTTGGTATCTGGATTGCCACGCATATCTCCTTGAGGATTTGCCATTGGCTCCGCCATGAATTCTGGAGTTCTAAATGATAAAGTGGCAGCCAGTGGATCATTAGTTTTTAATACATCAATATCAGGATAACGACCAGAAATATCGTCCAAATAATCTGTAACAGCTAAACGCATCCCGAATTCAGCGCCCAAATTAATTTGCTGGTTGATATTCCACTTAAAGCCAAATCCAAAAGGTATCGCAAAACCTATAGAGCTGTATGGCTTGCTATTTGAAATCAAATTTCCTTGTCCTTCTGTACCAAGCGGTCGCAAATCATACCAACTACCTTTAAATTCTGCTTGAGGGTTGTAATAGAAACCAGAAATGCCTGCGAAGATGTATGGGACTGCGGATTTTTCATCTCGTGGGTGGTACGGTGTTAGGTTAAATTCATTAACTATACCCATCTCCAAAATCGTAGAACGAAAACTAAGATTTCTTTCACGAAGTCCGCTTAAATAAGAATTATTTTTATCATTTCCTGAGATCTGAGCTTTGTTGAAAAAAGCCTTAAAAGAAACAAACTTGTTATAATTATACCTTCCATGTATGCCAAAAGATAAATTGTATTCTTGAGGCGCCATCCCGTCTGGGCTTATATCTCCGATATAATTTGATCCTCCAATCATCAAACCCATCTCATACCATTGAGCATTAAGTTTATTCGAAATGAAAGATAGGGAGATAAAGAAAAGAGCAAGAAACGGGTACTTTCTCATAATCAACGATTTATGGGACTAAATAATTGACAAGAGCCATCGCATTGGCTTTATGTCAAAAAAATAGTCTTTATTATTCAGTATTATCGTTGACGATAGTGCAAATAAAGTTCCAAACTTGAAAGAAGTAAATTTTATGGGCTTTAGGAAATTAGTATGTTCGACATCCTGATTTTCTCTTATTTCTTGATCTACCTCCAACTAAACCATTGTCAGAAATATTATAAGAAATAAATAACATACCTATTAGGTAGGTATCATTGTTCTCTGCATTTCCTCTTTGGCTTCCTGGCTGAACATCTACTCCTGTTCTGTTAGCAAGTTGAGCTGCAAGTTCTCCACTTGATGCTGTAAGCTCTGTAGCAGATACATATGCCGTACTTACATCATCAATATAATCTGTCAATGTAACTCTTAATCCAGCTTCTAAACCAATATTCCATTGATCCGTCAATGCATATTTAACGCCAAAACCCACCGGAAAGGATACTTGAATCAATTTGTAAGGTGCTCTATCTGAGAAGTCTTCTATAAATTGTCCTTCCGTACCCAATGGTTGTAATTCTACCCACGCATTGTCATAAAATGCTTTAGGGTTGTATTTAAAACCTGCCACACCTGCAAATACATATGGAGAGAACACTCTGGTGTAGTTGTAGGGCTGGTAGCCAAGTATGTTCCATTCTACTGTGAGTGATGCTTCAAGAATTGTTGATCTGAAACTTAAATTTCTTCTTTGTTTGCTTGGTGCTTCAGAATCAGCATCGTCTGCTGATAGTCGGCCATAAGTAAAGCCTAATTTTCCTGCTATGAATTTGTTAACATTGTATCTATAAAGTGCACCAAAAGCAGCATGCAGGTTGCCAATTGATCCTTGTATATTATCCGGAGCTAAATCGCCTTGATAAGTGGATAATCCTATTGCTACTCCTACTTCATGTTGTGAAAAAGCATTGTTTAAAGAAAATATAATGAAACTTACTAAAAATACTAAAACTCTCATTTTTACCGTTTATTTTTCAAAATCTATACAAAAATAGTGTCTCTTAAACTATCATCCTCAAATCTAAAGCCATTTTTCTTAAAACTAGCATTAATATGCGAGTAAAACCTATTGCTTTCGACATTATTGTCTATTTTTGGGGTTTTGAATTAAAAAAAGTCAAAAATTATTATGATGAATATTAAATCAATGTTATTTCTTTCTATTACTATTTTGGTAGGAACTTTTGCTCAGGCTCAGTCTTCTGCTCCTGAAAACTGGTTCAACTTAGACGATTCTATGGATAAAGTCGAAGGAGTCAGTACCGAAAAAGCTTACAAGTCTATTTTAAAAGATCTAAAATCACAAACTGTGATTGTTGCAGTAATAGATTCTGGTGTAGATTATGAACATGAAGATCTAAAGGATGTAATGTGGGTAAACGCTGACGAGATTCCAGGCAACAATTTAGATGATGATAAAAACGGCTACGTGGATGATATTCATGGTTGGAATTTCATTGGTGGCAAAAACGGTAAAAACGTTAACGCTGACACTTACGAAGTAACTAGACTTTATGGTAAGTATAAAAAGAAATATGAAAACGCTAATGTTAATACGTTAAGCAAAAAAGAGAAAAAAGAATACGACAAATACCTGGAATACAAAGAGGAAGTAGAAGAAAAATTTAATGACGCAAAAGCTCAATTAGAGCAACTTGACGCAACAAAAACTTTGGTCATGGGTGCTCTTGATGCCTTGGACAAAGCCCTTGATGGTAGACCAATGACTCAAGAGGTTTTAGAAACAATTGATGGTACTTCTGATCAAAATCTAGGCATTGCTCTAAACATTGTAAGCAGAGCTATGGAAGATGGAGAAAAAATAGAATCTGTCGATGAACTAAAAGATGGCTTTAGCGATCAAGTTGATGGCGCTATAGATCATTATACTAATCAAGTTAAATACGCTTACAATCCTGATTTTAATGCAAGAGCTATCGTCGGAGACGACTACAGCAACTCTTATGAAAAAGGTTATGGCAATAATGATTACGAAGGACCAGATGCGTTTCATGGGACTCACGTAGCCGGTATAATCGGTGCAGTTAGAAATAATGGCATCGGTATGGATGGAGTAGCTGACAATGTTAGAATAATGAGTCTTCGTGCTGTACCAGATGGTGATGAAAGAGATAAAGATGTTGCAAACGCAATCATATATGCTGTTGATAACGGTGCAACTGTTATTAACATGAGTTTTGGAAAAGGTCAATCTTGGGACAAGAAAGCAGTTGATCTAGCACTGAAGTATGCTCAGAAAAAAGATGTTCTTTTAGTTCATGCTGCTGGAAATTCAGCGCAAAATACGGACGTCGAAAGTAACTTCCCTACAGACTATTACTCAAAAAGAAATGGTAAATTTAAAAAGAAGCCTGCTCCAAATTGGATCGAAGTAGGTGCACTTTCGTGGAAAGGTGGACAAGATGCTCCTGCTACTTTCTCAAATTATGGGAAAAAACATGTTGATCTTTTTGCCCCTGGTGTAGCAATTTATTCAACAATACCCGACAACAATTATAGAAATGCTCAGGGAACTTCAATGGCTTCTCCTGTGGTTGCAGGTGTAGCTGCTGTTTTAAGGTCTTACTTCCCTACTTTGACAGCTGTGCAAGTGAAAGACATCCTTATGGATAGTTCTGTCAAGCTAAACGAAAAAGTAAAATTACCTGGCTCTGGTGAGTTAGTTCCTTTTTCTCAACTATCTGTTTCTGGTGGAGTTATTAATCTTTATAAAGCAGCACAAGAGGCAAAATCGACAAAGGGTAAAAAGAAAATAAAAGTAAAAGCGCCTATAAATGGCAAAGCTTAATTACTTTTTAGGCATCACTAAAAAAGGTTCTTCGATTTGTTTCGAAGAACCTTTTTTTTATTGAACTGAGCGAAACTCTACGTTATTTTACCTTTAAAAAGGATATTTTGATTGATTTAAATTAGAACAAAGTAGCAAAAGATATATGAAATCTGATTGCAGACAATATAGCAAAGGGAGGTGTCCATTTTGTAGATAATGTATTCATATCAGCACAACTTGTTGCTCAAATCAATCTTTCAATAGGATACAAATTATTTAAATAATAACATCGAGCTTTTTCATCTTATTACTATCCGTTCAATAAACGCTTCTCCCAGTTCTTCATTGCAACGGGCAATAAGTCCTTCCTTTTGCATTGTTAATTCTTGTCGTAGAGAAGCAGAACTTATATTTATGAACAAAGTCTTTCTATTCACAAAAAATCGGGTCGTATGTTTGGCAAACATAGGCCCCATCTTTGTATTCCATAAAACAGAAAGCTTTTGTTCAGAAAGCTTGTCCTTTAGTTTATAGTCATCAACCAATTGATTCATGATATCTTTTATGTGCTTATCGTTGTGCCTCATGCTCTTGGTAGGCTTTGCCTTCTTTAATTGTAAATCTAAGAAAATTTAAATCTGTTTTCTCTACTAAGTTAGTCATTCTACTTTCATCAGTGTCAGTTATAAAAACTTGACCAAAAGATTCTTGTGTCAATAACTTTACAAGTTTATTTACTCTGAGATGATCCAACTTATCAAATATGTCATCCAATAATAAGATCGGTGCATTGCCTTTCTTTCTCCTCAAAAATTCAAATTGTGCAAGCTTTAGCGCCAACAAAAAAGTCTTGCGCTGTCCTTGGGAAGCAAATTTTTTTAAAGGTCTATCTTCAAATTCAAAAACTAGATCATCTTTGTGGATCCCTTTGGAAGTGTATTGCAAATAAAAATCCTTCATCCGTGTTTCTTTCAAGGCCAACGCCAAAGGTTGATCATTCAAACTACTCTTGTAGATACAATTGACTTGCTCATTCCCTCCAGAGATCACTAGATACATGGCTTTCAATACCGGAATAAAATCAGATAAAAATGCCTTTCTTCGTTCATGGATAAATGCTGCAGGTTCTAACATTTGATTATCATAAGTCAACAACAATTCTTCATCGGGTCCCCCTCGATCCTTCATAGATTTTAAAGCAGCATTCCTTTGCTTTAAGATCCTATTGTAATCCATTAAGCTTTTTAGATAAAATGGATCTTCTTGGCTCAAAACATTATCAATAAATTTCCTTCTGACCTCAGACCCTTCTAAGATGACTTTAATATCATCCGGGCTGACCATTACAATCGGAAAACGACCGATATGCTCTGAGAATTTATCATACGTTTTGCCGTTCAGCGTAATTTCCTTTTTCTTACCTTTTTGAAATTTGGCAACTACTTTTTGTAGAGCTTCTTTTTCAAAATTTGACTCTATCCTAAAAAAATCCCTTTCATGAAAAACCAACTGTCTATCCGTTAAACCAAAGTAGTTTTTTGTCATGCAACTCAGATATATAGCATCTAGGAGGTTTGTTTTTCCCATTCCATTTTCGCCCACAAAACAGTTTATCCCATCGCAAAATTGCAAGGAAAGTGCTTCGTAGTTCTTAAAATTGGTAAGTTTAATAGAATTTAATAACAAAGATTATATACTTAATTGATGTTCAACAATATCTTAATATATTTGTATAATAGAGTAATATCAGGGTAAAATATAAAGTTATTAAAGACATATCTGAGCTCTAATCTTTGATTGATATTATTTAAGCACTATCTTGTAGTAAAATTTAATGAAAATGGCAGAAACAATTGCAAATACCAGCAAAAAGATCTCTAAAAAGACCTACGTTGAATGGTATACCTTAATGTTGAGAATTAGAAAGTTTGAAGAAAGGGCTCTTATGATGTACGGGCAGCAGAAAATTCGTGGTTTCTGTCATGTTTACATTGGTCAAGAGGCAGTTACTGCTGGTATAGAACAAGCGATCACCAAAGATGATGCGTTAGTTACTGCCTACAGACAGCATGGTACCGCCATCGGAAGAGGCGTTCCTACGGATCTAGCAATGGCCGAACTATATGGTAAAGCAACAGGTATCAATAAAGGAAAAGGTGGTTCCATGCACTTCTTCTCCGCAAAAGACAAATACTTTGGTGGAAATGGTATCGTTGGAGCTCAAATTCCTATCGGTGCCGGTATTGCTTTCGCCGAAAAATACAGAGGAACTAAGAATCTCTGTGTAACCATGTTTGGAGACGGAGCTTCTCGTCAAGGAGCACTGCACGAGTCTTTCAATATGGCAATGATTTGGAAATTACCTGTTTTATTTATCGTAGAAAACAATCACTATGCGATGGGTACTTCTGTTGAAAGAACAACAAATGTGCATGATATCCATAAATTAGGTCTTGCATATGATATGCCTTCTGAACCAGTTGACGGTATGGACCCAGAAGCCGTTTATTTGGCTGTTGCAAAGGCTGCTAAGCACATTCGATCTGGCAAAGGACCCTATTTCTTAGAAATCAAAACTTACCGATACAAAGGCCACTCTGTTTCAGATCCTGCAAAGTATAGAACAAAAGAGGAAGTAAAAGAATACAAAGACAGGGACCCTATCAAAATGTTGGAATTGCGGCTACTTAAGGATAAAATCGCCAATGAGGACGATATCAAAAAGATCAAGCAAGATGTAAAAGCAGAAATCGACAAAGCCGTTGAATTTGCTGAATCATCTCCGTTTCCAGATGCAAAGGAATTATATACAGATAATTATCATGATGATGATTATCCTTTTTTAACTTAATAATGGCTATTGGCCTTTTGCTTATGGCCATTAGCAAAGGTTAAAAAAGGGCGCGATCTTAAAGATCGCGCCCTTTTTTTCTCATTTTTGGATCTAAGAATTAAAAAAGCCAAGCTCCGAATGGGGAACTTGGCTTTTGTTTGTTTTAGTTATCTAATTTATCTCGGACAATTTTTATGAAATTAAATTCTGAAAAGTCCGTATAATATTATCCTATTAAGGCACGTATGCATCTAAGGCTTCTGTGGCTTTTGCTCTCAAAGTTTCTACATCTAATTTAGCAAAAGTACTTTTGTCTTTCGCAAAAATAGAATCGAGTTCTTTATTAGAAGCAGTAGCTAAGCTTGAAAAAGAATTGATACCTGCTGAATTAAGAGCAGCTTCAACCTTATTACTTACGCCTTCAAGATTTGAAAGATCATTAGTAGGCTCAAACTCTAGAAACATTTTCCATTTTCTTAGCTTGCCACCAGCATTTTCTCCACCATGATCTTCTACTACTAATTTCCAATCACCATTACATGACTCTCCTCTAAAATCAGCCATAGACTTACCTTTGAAAGTTGTTGCTTCGAAACGACCTTTACCGTCTTTATTATGTAATGTGCTGGATTTACCTGAAGGAGCAAATAGGTTTATAACAAGATTATTCTCTTTAGGATGATCGACGTCTAAAAAAACTTTCAGTCCCGACACCTTCCCGTTAAACCTACAATGTTGAACACTGGTAAGCTTATTGGACTCCTTACTCATAGTGAATACATCATTCACAGTCTTAGAAGTATTTTCGGCTTTAAGGTTAATTGACCAATTGTTCAAGGTACCCGAATCTCTTGGTGCAAAATCTTTGCAGATCAACTTCCAAGTCCCGCTTGTATTTGATCCTATGAATGATTTCAAAACATCTCCTTCGTAGGTTTTCACAAGGTTGTTGCCATTGCCTCCTTTTCTTTGATGCAAATGTACAGTCTCTCCTTTTGGGCCTATTAAGCTCACAGAAAGATCTCCAACATAAGGATGTGTAATGTTTACATCTACTGATATAGCTTTTACTTCTCCATGTTTCGAAACCTTTATAGAAGAAACCAGACCCGTATCGCTGTTATCTGGAATCAAGGCGTTGACCTTACTTTCTTTATTTATATTAAACATGATTTTCTATTTAAAAAGGATTAATCAAAAATTAAGAAGATTTTTTTCTTCCACCATCGTGCTCATCTTGCCACTTCTTAAGTTTATCCCAATTTCCTTTTGCAGCCATGTTTGATTGCTTTGCCCAAGTTCCAGGATCGTGCATTTGGAATCTTGATCCAGCATCAGTAAGTACTTTTCTAAGCATCGTGACTTTAGATTGAGCAAGATCCTCAAAAGTCATAATTCCAGCTTTATTCATCAATTTTTCAATTGCTGGTCCTATTCCTTCGATTTTCTTCAAATCATCTTTCGCTCTTCTTGCAGTCGCTTTCTTTACAGATTTTGATGCCTTTTTATTAGAAGTAGTCTTTGACTTGGATTTTGAAGTAGTCTTTACTTTTGCTTTTGACTTAGCAGGCTTCTTTGTCACCTTAGCTTTGGTCTTAGTCGTTTTTGCTCTTGTACCAGTCGGTATTTCTCTTCTACCTACAATCTTTGCATCTTTGGTAGTTCTTGTTTCACCAACGACAGTCTTAGATACTTCAACAGCATTCATGTTCATCATCATGTCTTTCAATGAATCAAAATCGATGCCTTTTACAACTTCTACTTCCTTGATAATTTCGACTGGAATTTCTTTAATAACCTCGATCTCTTTGATAATTTCTTTAGGCTTAGCAGCCAATTCTTTATTCAATGATTTGATCTTCGTATTTAAATCTCCCCACCGTCCTTCTAGAGTCGCATACTTTTTCTTCCAAGCATTTACAGCTTTTTGATCCACTACCTCTTTAATAACTTCTACTGGTACCGGTACTTCTTTGGTTACAATCTTTTCAACCTCCACTTCTTTGATCACCTCAACCGGAACTTCTTTTGTCACTATCTTCTCTATCTCTACTGGCACCTCCTTAGTAACAATCTTCTCTACTATCTTTTCTACGATCTTTTCTACCTCTACCTCCTTAATAACCTCTACTGGTACCTCTTTTGTTACGATCTTCTCTACTTCTATTTCCTTGATCACTTCTACTGGTACCTCTTTGATAACCTCCACTGGTACCTCCTTTGTTACTATCTTCTCTACTTCTACTTCCTTGATAACCTCAACAGGAACTTCTTTGGTAACAATCTTTTCTACCTCTACTTCTTTGATCACTTCTACAGGCCTAGAAACCATGCTAATTGCTTCAATCTCTTTGATCACTTCTACTGGTACATTAACGATCTTTTCGACCTCTACTTCTTTGATCACTTCTACTGGTACCTCCTTCGTAACAATCTTTTCTACTTCCTTTGTGACGATCTTCTCTACTTCGATTTCTTTGATGACTTCGACAGGGACCTCTTTAATCACTTCTACTGGTACCTCTTTAGTCACGATCTTTTCGACCTCTACTTCTTTGATCACTTCTACTGGTACCTCTTTAGTCACGATCTTTTCGACCTCTACGATCTTTTCGACTTCTACTTCCTTGATTACTTCTACTGGTACTTCTTTTGTAACGATCTTTTCGACCTCTACCTCTTTGATCACCTCTACAGGAACTTCTTTTGTAACGATCTTTTCGACCTCTACGATCTTTTCGACCTCTACCTCTTTGATCACTTCTACTGGTACCTCTTTCGTTACGATCTTTTCTACCTCTACTATCTTTTCTACTTCTACTTCCTTGATTACTTCTACAGGTACTTCTTTTGTAACGATCTTTTCTACCTCTACTTCCTTTATGACCTCAACAGGTACCTCTTTTGTTACAATCTTCTCAACCTCTACTATTTTTTCTACTTCTTTAATTACTTCTACAGGAACTTCTTTTGTAACAATCTTTTCTACCTCTACAATCTTTTCTACTGGTACTTCTTTGATCACTTCTACCTCCTTAGGCTTAGCAGCATAAGCTGTAGTCAAATCAGCAAATTTCATACTTACTGTTTTGTGCTCACTTTGCAAAGTCTGTATTTTATTTGCATAAATATTGTACTTGCCTTCCATATCAGCATACTTGCTCTTCCACTTTCTCATTCCTTCCTCATTGACAACTTCAACTTCCTTTACAACTTCTTTAGTAAGGATCTTTTCTTCTGGTCGTCTAAGCAACCAACCCAATGCTCCCCCAAGTAGAGCACCTAATAATCCTAATAAAAAGGGTAACCAAAAACACAACATGGTATTATTTTTTTATAGTTAATAATTTAGTTTAATGCAGGGTTTAACCCCATCTACTTAAGAGTGATTTCAACTCTCCTATTCTTTTCTCTTCCTGCAGAACGGTTGTTATCTGCAACTGGCTTTTCTTCGCCGTATCCAGTAATTCTCATTCTTTTTGTGTCAAAACCTGCAGTTCTTTTCAAATATTCCGCAGCATCATTTGCTCTTCTTTTTGAAAGATCCTTATTATAATCACTGTTACCTTGGTTGTCCGTGTGTCCAGCAACTTCAATTGAAGAACCAGGTACATTATCCAAGTAATACTTAATATCAGCAATGTCTTTTTTTGCCTGAGGCGAAAGTGATATGTCATCACCATTTGTTGGGAAGTATAGTATAACGTTCTTTCCAACTATATTCTTTTTAATATCCGCAATTCTCGTATCTGCTGGAGGAACTACTGCCGGAGCAGCCATACCTGTAAATGCAAAATTTACTCCTTGGCAAAGTGTATCACCATGGTAATGGTTTGATCTTGATACAATTGATTTTGTTGCTATTTGCTTTGCTGATACTCCTCTTTTTATGAGTGAATTCTTTACCGCTTCTGCTCTAGCAAATCCCATGTTCGCAAAATTTGATGGTTTGGTTTCATCATTGAAGTAATGACCCGTTACCAATAACTGTCGGTCTTTGTTAGTCTTCAAATGGTTGACTGTGCCTGCTATGGCAGTTGTAAATTCCGTACTTCTTTCAGGAAGAATACTTGATCGATTTTTTACGAATCTGTAAAATTTGTCTGAATTTGCTTTAAAGCTGGTTCCGTCGCTAATTGACCATGCCGAACATGAAGTAGCTGCTGGAAGAACTGCAGCTGTGGCAGCACCAGCACCACACAAGGCACTTTTGCAATAAAAAGATCCAAAAATCAACCAACCTAGAAGGCATAGCACTAAGGGCAAAATAAGTGATGACTTATTCATTGTTTTGTTTAATTAGTTAATAAATAAAAAATGTAGATTGCCTAAATTTAATCTGTTCAGGGCTTAGTGATTGAAAGGTTTCTTGTGGTTCTGCTAATGTAGCGTTTTTATTGGAAAATCAAAAAGAATGTAATACGAAAAGTTCGATCATGGTATAGAAAAAACGAAAAAGTAATCAAAATTCTAGATTAGAATATTACTTTAAATTTTATTAACCCTAATTTAATGCTTCTAAGTTTGTGGTTTGGAAGGTTTGTAAGGGTCCATTGTTGTTTGCAACTAAGATAACTTTACTACCATTTGCTTGTTTGATCATCCCAATATCCTTGACATCACCTGGTACAAAAAAGCCACTTTCATTTACCCCTATTGGCTCAAAGTTGCCATCCCCTTTTCCCTTCAAAAGCAGTCCTATGTTACCATCTGCCCTTGATGTCTCCGCTTCTGTCTCAAATAAATTTCCCGCGATGAGCAAGTCTACCCTACCATCGTTGTCAAAATCTTCAGCTATGATCCCATTGATCGAAGACAATTGAGCCTCTAAAGGCAGAGCTTTTGCCACAAAAGAACCTCCGTTATTTATATACACCATAGAAGAAAACAGCTTTGCTTCCTTATGCAATGCCTTATCGATCTTTGCCCCTAGTATATCTTTTACTCCTGCATCACTAAACTCCTCAAAAGATGGAAATTTGTCGGTTATAAATGGCATTTGTTCACTAGAACAGTCTCTTCCTCTAACAGGAACCAACTTTTCATCCGATTGAAAGGCCAAAACTATATCCAGACTTCCAGTATTGTCAAAATCGTCACAGTAAACATGTAATGGCTTGTCTTCGTCAGCTTTAAATTTATGGTTCAATCCGATATTTCCAACTACCAGATCTTCATCGCCATCATTGTCTAGATCGATCGCTTCTATCCTACTCCACCACCCATCGGTATTATCAAGACCTCCACTTTCTTTCTTTGCAAACTTCCCTTTGTTGTTTTCAAAAATAATTATTGGCATCCATTCACCCACAACAATCAGATCTAGGTCCTTGTCTTGATCATAATCCGTCCAAACAGCAGAAGTTACCATTCCTACATTCCTAAGATCTTTTGCAACATCTAGGGTCACATCCGTAAATTTGCCTCCATTATTTTGCAACAGGTAGCTTTCAGGATTTTTGGGATATTGCTGTGGTATCAATCGTCCTCCAACAAAAAGATCCAAGTCCCCATCTCCATCATAGTCTGATGCTTTGACACAAGATCCAGATGCAGTCATTTTAGGCAATCCATTTGATCTTGAAAAATTAGCTTTACCATCATTGATGTATAGCCTATCTTGATACATCTCTACACTTTTTTCAAATTCATTAGAACCACTTACAACATATAGATCAAGATCTTTATCATTGTCCGCATCAAAAAACAATGCACCCATGTCTTCAAAAACAGCATCCTTTGCAATAGCACCGTTATTGGCTCCTGTAAAGCTGCCATCTGCATTTTGTAGATATATTTGTCCCGATTGACCTCGTGCTCCACCTACGTATACGTCTTCAAAGCCATCTCCATTGCAATCTCCAACGGTGAGGAATGGTCCATTTTGAGACATCTTGTGAGGTATCAAAATCTCCTTTCTATAATCATCAAAGTAGGTCTCCTTATGTTTAAAATTTATACCAGATGATCTGCTGATGTCAGCAAACATTTTGTTGACTGGAGTTTTTGATTTTAAAATGGTTTTTGCATTGTTATATTTTACCCTGAGGATATTATTAGCAGGAACATCTTTAAAGAGCTCTTGTTTGCCATCAGGCCAAGTAACTTCTACTTTTGCAACAGACTTCAACTTTCCTAAACCAAAGTGCAGCCTAGCTTCAGAAGCTGACTGAAATCCTCGGCTCAAGTATAACTCTTGATATTGTATCCCTTCTGTTGTTTCTATGCGTACTTTAGCCCCGATCCCCTTTATATTTCCTTTAGGTCCCTCGAAAGTCAAATTAAGATTATTAACTCCTCTATCAGCTGAGGTGTTTTTATATACTACTGGCACTTCATTAAGATTATTTACAATTAGATCTAGATCACCATCATTGTCTAAATCCCCATAGGAGGTTCCATTTGAGAAGCCTTTGAAGTCAAAACCCCACTCATCAGAGACGTCTGTAAACGAATAATTACCATTATTTCTATATGCGTAATTCCTGATTTTTACGGACGGTACGATATTATTCATTTCTTGAAGGGTCAATTTGCCGCCTGTCTTTGCAGCCAATGCATTCCCATTTTTTTGGAAGTCTCGATCCTTCATATCCCTCAATATCCCATTGGTCACATAAATATCTTTTAGCCCATCATCATTCAAGTCTAATAACAAAGCACCCCAACTCCAATCTGTTTTTGCAACGCCAGCGATCTGTGCAATATCCGTAAAATAACCATTACCTCTATTTAGATGGAGACTATTACGCATGTACTGTGGAGCAAAATCTATCTTTAAAAGATCTTCAAACCTTCCACGATTCATGCTTTGCATATTTCTTATGGCTCTTTTACGATCCTTGGGCAACATCTCAACTTCAAATACATCTAAGTAGCCATCATTATTTATATCAGCAATATCAACGCCCATTGCAAAAAAGGAAACGTGTCCAAAATGTTCTTTTAGCTTTTCCGTAAAAGTCCCATTTCCATTATTTTCATAATAAAAATCATCAACATCAAAATCATTTGCAATAAATATATCCGGAAAGCCGTCTTGATTGATATCACTGATCCCTATTCCTAAACCATGGCCCCAATTTGTTATTCCTGATGCTTTGCTGACATCCGTAAAAATTGAACCATCGTTTCTGTATAAATGATCAGAAAAAATTGGGATCAGATCATCACTAGGATTGGTCCGACGTGACTTTAGTTCCCCAAATGGTATCTGCTGAACACCTGGCAAATAATTTAAAACATACACGTCCAAGTCTCCATCCAGGTCATAATCAAAAAAAGCCGCTTGTGTACTTACTCCAACATCGTTGAGACCATAAGCAGCTGCTTGTTCTACAAATTTAAGATTACCCTTATTTATATAAAGTAAATTCTGTCGATTTTGGTCATTTCGTTCTGTAGATCCTCCTCGACAAATATAGATATCCTGCTTAGAGTCTCCGTTTACATCCACAATAGTAACTCCAGAAGACCAGCCCAACATTTGCTTGATCCCGCTTTCTACACCTAACTTTTCAAAACCGAAATCACCTTTATTAATGTACACGCCAGGTAATCCAGTATTTGAAATGAATATCAAATCCTGCAACCCATCATCATTAAGGTCACCAATGGCCGTTCCACCACCAGAATAAAGCAGGTTGTTATTCATAAAATTATTCTGCATTGTTTCGGCAACCATATTCTTAAAATGAATGCCTGATTTTGCAGCAGCAATTTCTTGAAATAAAGGTGCTGAAATATCAGTGATCTTATTAGGAAGAACTTTGACACCTTGCTTATCATCTGCACAAGAAAAAAGAATTATTAATAAAAAAGCTAGTAAAAGTTGAGGTCTATAGAAAGAATTCATTAATGATATGATCTTTAAGGAAAATTGGTAAATAACCTACAATTTAGGAAATATTAGATTAAAAAATTGCCTCTAAAGTATCCAAAATACGATACAATAAAAGCCAAATCGTAATTCGTTGATTCTAAGTGAATAATACGAGTTTTTCATTTTCTTTGTTCGATTTGTCTAACTAAATAGATGGCATTTTCGTAATAATAACAGTAGTTTCAACAATTAAACTCTTTAAAGCTGAAAATATTTAACCTTGGTATCACAAGAATGCTTATTTTTGCAGCCAAATTGATAACATTTACTCATAAAATCCGAATAAAAGAGATTGAATTAAATATAGAACAACATGGCAAGGAGACGTAATCAAAAAAATGAAGAGCTCGAAGATGAAGTATTGGTTGAGCAACTTGAAAAAAAAGACAAGTCCTTTAGTGACATACTTGAAGACAATCAAAAAACTATCATTGCAGTCCTTTTAGGTTTGGCAATTTTGGTGGCAGGTTGGTTTGCATACAACAATCTAGTTCGCAAACCGAAAATGACAAACGCTGCTTACCAGTTATCTCAGGCACAAAATCAATTCGAACAAGATTCATTCACCAATGCTTTGACAAATCCAGGTGGCGGATTTCCAGGATTCTTAGAGATCATCGACCAATATGGAGGTACTCCTGCTGGCAACTCTGCAAAGTATTATGCAGGTGTGTCTTACTTACATTTAGGAGATTTTGACAAAGCAATAGATTACCTAGAAAGCTTCAAAGCAGTTGGAACAGTCCTTCCTGCTATGAAATATGGCGCCTTAGGAGATGCCTATTCAGAAAAACAAGATTTTAGTGCTGCTCTAAGCAATTATTCAAAAGCTGCCAAAGCAACTGAAAACGAATTTATTGCAGCTGAATATTATAAAAAACTTGGAATGCTTTACGAAAAGCAAGAAGATTATTCCAATGCGTTGCAAGCTTTCAAAACTTTGAAAGAAAAATATCCTACCTCCGTAGCTGGTAGAGATGCTGAGAAATTAATTTCTAGAGTATCTAGCAGAATGAATTGATCATTCAATCACTTTTGAAAAAAGTCTTGCCTTCTAATAAGAGGCAAGACTTTTTTTTTGTTCTTTTTCAATTTAATTATTTTAATGATAATAAAATTTCTAATTCTTTAGATTATACGGGGCTTTGGACTTAATTTGCAATTGCAATTGATCATTTAATTATCTAAAATTTTAAAATGGCTAGTAGCTTAAAAAATCTCTCTGAATATTCTAATAAGAATTTACCCGATGGTACCGAATACAAAATCGGTGTTGTTGTTTCTGAGTGGAATGAAACCATCACTTCAAAATTATTCGATGGGTGTCTTGAGACCTTGAAAAAGCATTCTGTAAAGGAAGAAAACATCACAAAAATTTTAGTTCCAGGTGCCTTTGAATTGACGGTAGCTACCAAATTACTTCTTAAAAAAGATACCTATGATGCGATCATTTGCTTGGGTTGTGTCATCAAAGGAGAGACTTCTCACAACGAATACATCAATCAAGCTGTTGCGCAAGGATTGACAACTTTGGGTTTAGCTTCAGGTGTGCCTTGTATTTTTGGATTGTTAACTCCCAATGATCAAACGCAAGCCGAGGATCGCTCCGGAGGCAAGTATGGAAATAAAGGTATAGAAGCTGCTATAACTGCTTTGCGAATGGCCGCTACAAAAAGAGAATTAAAGAAAGAAGGCAAAAAAATCGGATTTTAAATGAAAGTTAGTTTTGTAGAAACAGGATTATTCAAGTTAGATGGAGGTGCGATGTTTGGCGTCGTTCCCAAGAAAATGTGGAAGAAACTCAATCCTCCCGATGAAAATAATATGTGTACCTGGGCCATGCGAGCACTATTGATAGAAACAGAGGATAGAAAGATCTTGGTCGATACAGGATTGGGCAACAAACAGGATGATAAATTCCGTTCTCACTTTGAGCCACATGGTACCGCTTCGCTCAAAAAATCGTTAGATCAAATGGGATTGCACTACGATGATATTACCGATGTCTTTTTAACGCATCTACATTTTGATCATGTCGGTGGCGCTGTGAGTGTTACCGAAGACGGCCATTATTTTCCTACTTTTCCAAAGGCAAGATACTGGTCTAACGAGATGCACTATAAATGGGCTTTAGACCCTAATCCTAGAGAAAAAGCATCTTTTTTAAAGGAAAATTTTGTGCCTCTTCAAGGTGCTGGTGTTTTGGATTTTGTTGATGTTAAAAGTTCCAAGGAGGTCTTCAAATGGTTGCCTGGAATATCTATCCAATTGGTATATGGGCACACAGAAGCTATGATGTTATTGCATCTTTCGGTGAATGGCAAAAAAATGATCTACTGCGCGGACCTCATTCCTTCTTCATTTCACATCGGATTGCCATACGTAATGAGCTACGATGTAAGACCACTCGAAGCTATCAAAGAAAAAAAGAATCTGTTAGATCTGGCAATTGAAGAATCTGCCCTTCTATTATTTGAACACGATCCTTCAAAAGGTTCTTGTACCATAAAGAAAAATGATAGAGGAAGAATCGTTTTGGACAAGTATGTAACTATTGAAGAATACCTAAAAGATTAATTTTGCTACTAGATCTGGACATCATTAAATATAAGGATCAGCTTCAATTAAAAGATTTGGGGCACAAAAGAATGATCTTTTGTATCATCAGAAAAAAGTGGTTGGTTAGTACTCCTGAAGAATTAGTACGACAGTTATTTTTACTTTTCTTAGCTAACGAAAAAGGATTTTCAAAAACATCTATCAATGTTGAAAAAGCGCTGAGAGTTAGCAATACCAATAAAAGATTTGACATAGTTGTTTATTCTAAAAATGGCTTGCCACAAATTCTTATCGAATGCAAAGCGCCACTGATAAAACTAGATCAAAAAGTCTTCGATCAAGCCTCCAGATATAATATCGAACTCAAAGCACCTTTCTTGATCATTACCAATGGTAGGCAAGCCTATTGCGCTCAAATTAATTTTGATTTGAAAAAATTTGACTTTCTAGAACAACTACCTTCAAATACATTAGTTAATTTCATGATAGATCACAATTCAAATTAAATGATCAATTAAGAAGCTTAGCCCCTCTCGAATCAATAATTTTTAGTATTTTTCCAGTATTAAAATTGATACTGATAAATGGCGAAAGAATGCGTTTTGATTACCGGGGCTAATGGGCAATTAGGTACCGTACTGACCTCGGTTTTGGTTAATTTATATGGAGAAAATCAAGTCATTTCTACAGATTTAAAAAGACCTGAAGCGGAAATTTCAAGATTCGAATTATTAGATATTCTGAATCAATCCGCTCTAAATGAGATTATTAGCAAAAATAAGGTTACTCAGGTTTATAATCTGGCCGCTCTTCTTTCTGCTACTGGCGAAAAAAAACCGCTTCTATCATGGGATATCAACGTTAAAGGCTACCTAAATGTACTTGAAGCATGTAGAATAAACGATGTTTCCAAAATTTTCTTCCCTAGTTCTATCGCAGTTTTTGGTTCTGATGCGCCAAAACAAAATTGTCCTCAGAATACCTTATTAAATCCTGAGACAGTTTATGGCATCGGCAAATGTGCTGGCGAACAATGGAGCCAATATTACTTTAGAAAACATGGGCTTGACATTAGATCGATAAGATACCCTGGTGTCATTGGTTACGAATCATTGCCTGGCGGAGGTACTACCGATTATGCCGTAGAGATCTTCCATGAAGCTTTAGAAAAAAATGCTTACACGTGTTTTCTAAAAAAAGACGCTTACTTGCCAATGATATACATGTCAGATGTCATCAATGGTACCTTAAAATTAATGGATACTCCCAAAGTGGACATCAAAACAAGAACTAGCTATAACTTATCCGGAATGAGTTTCAGCCCAGAAGAAATTGCTGCGGAGATAAAAAACCATCTTCCTGATTTCACTATAAATTATGAGCCAGATTTTAGACAAAAAATTGCTGATAGCTGGGTTTATAGTATTGATGATAAAGAGGCTAAAGCCGAATGGAACTGGCAACCAAAATACAACCTCAAGGAAATGGTTGAAGACATGCTTAAAAATTTATCTGAGATTAATCTCTCCAACGTAAAAAAAAATGAAATTTTAAATAAAATCTGATCTTATGTTCAAAAATGTCGGTACAGCCATCCAACAAGAAATTGAGGAAATAAAAGAAGCTGGACTCTATAAAGAAGAAAGAATAATAACCAGCCCTCAATCAGCTGAAATAAAAACAAATGGCGCCGAGGTTTTAAACTTCTGTGCAAATAATTATTTGGGATTATCCTCTCATCCTGCTGTCATACGTGCTGCAAAAGATGCTATTGACACTCATGGCTTTGGCTTGTCTTCTGTTAGATTTATCTGTGGAACTCAAGACATTCATAAAAAACTTGAAGAAAAAATTGCAGCTTATGTAGGACAAGAAGATGCAATACTTTACGCTGCTGCCTTCGATGCAAATGGTGGTCTATTTGAACCGCTACTATCCAAAGAAGACGCAATTATTTCTGACGCGCTAAACCATGCTTCTATCATAGACGGCATTCGACTTTGCAAAGCCGCTAGATATCGATTTGCACATTCTGATATGGAAGACCTTGAAAAGCAATTGAAAGAAGCTCAAGGCGCAAGACGTAGATTAATCGCTACTGACGGTGTTTTTTCCATGGACGGAGACATTGCAAAACTTGACAAAATATGCGACCTAGCTGATAAATATGATGCCATGGTAATGGTTGACGACTGTCATGCTTCTGGTTTCATTGGGAAGACTGGTCGTGGTTCTGCAGAGTACCACAATGTTATGGAAAGAATTGATATCATCACTGGAACTTTTGGAAAAGCACTTGGTGGTGCCTCTGGTGGTTTCACAGCAGCTAAGAAAGAAATTGTCGACATCTTAAGACAAAGATCTAGACCATATTTATTCTCAAATACTTTGGCTCCTGCAATCGTTGGCGCTTCAATTACTGTTTTAGATATGGTTTCTGATTCAACAACATTGAGAGATAAGCTTGAAAAAAACACCCAAAGATTTAGAGCAGGAATGGAAGCAGCTGGCATTGATGTGTTACAAGGTGATAGCCCAATTGTACCTATTATGCTTTACGATGCTGCCCTTTCACAAAAGTTCGCAAACAGACTTTTGGAAGAAGGCATTTATGTTATTGGATTCTTTTTTCCGGTTGTTCCAAAAGGACAAGCAAGAATAAGGGTACAACTTTCTGCTGGTCATGAAGACGAACACATCGACAAAGCGATTGCGGCTTTCACCAAAGTAGCCAAGGAACTGGATGTTATAAAAGATTAAAATAAACCCAATTTTGTAATAAGAAAGAAGACTAAAGTGAGTTTAACTTTAAACTTACTTTAGTCTTTATATTTTTAACTTATTTTCCAGCCCACCGTAGCTTTAGCGGAGGAGTGAACCTCCTACTTTCACTGCTTCGACTTTTAATTTATCACGATCGTTCTGGCTTCTGAAACGTCTCTGCATTAATAACCTCACTTCCATCCAAGGAAGATTTAATGATCTCATTTTGAATATTCTTCAATTGCTCCTTGACCTTATGAAGACATTCCAATCGTTTAGATTCTGGATGGGACATTTGATCTTCTAAATTATTGAGATCCTCCGCTTCTCTACTTACATAATTTAATAAATCCTCAATTTTATTTTGATATGCAATAGAGCCTTGACGATTTAATGGTGTGTCAAAAACATAAGATGTAGGAAAATAATTATATCCATTTTCGTTTATGATTTCTAAACTTTGGTCAATATCAGAAACTTGATTTTTCCAATGCTTGGATGATTGCATCAATAACCTTCCAAAAGCAAATGGCACTGTATGGATCTGGTCTCCTTCAAGACCTCCGCTTATCTTAGTCCCGAATCCTAAATAGGTCATCACCTCATGTATGATCAATGAAGCCACATGAACTGGTGTATACCATTCATGATTTAGACAGGAAGTAGGAACCCATATAACAGGATTTGATACCATTTCAAAAGATGAGATATCTTTTCTATTGTCGCATGGCAATAATCCCAAACAACTTTTCATGCCTAGATCCTCGAATTCTTGTTGAGATTTCTTAAGTTTTACGAAAATTTGGCTATTGGACAAACCATTTGACATCAAAAATCTTCTAAAGATCCGTCCCGTGTTATTAGTCCAATGGTATTGTAGCACAAGGTCCTTAAAGTGGTCATGGCTGACCAATTTTTGATAAATGTCTATGCCCGTTTCGAGCTTTACTTTTTGTGTCCTAGTAAAAAACTTATTTCTTAACCTTCCTATTTTTATGGGTAGCATAATAAAACCTATAGTTATATCTGCCTTTTTATATCAAAAAGTCTTGATTTTGTTACGAAATATAGGCTTTATATGAAATAAAATTCTTTATACCTTTAGGCATTAATAGCTCATGTTTAGATAGTAATATTGAACGAGAAGGAAAACAACAAATCTTATTTTGTTATCCGCTCCATCATTTTAAACCCTTTCACCACGAGCTGAACGGTATTTTTGATTCTTTGCTCCAACAAAATGATCTTCCCTTTCTTTAGGCTTTCAATAAGATTTTTTTGATAATGTCTGATGGTGATTAATTCAAGGTCTTTATCAACTGTAGTTTTAAAATCGCTTTCTATACTTTTACAAAAGTCATCAATACGATTTTCTTTGTCCGTAACACATACTGCAAAACTGATCGCCGTATTTTGCATCATATTTACAGGCAATCTAAACTTTGCCAATTCTTTAAATAAGTATCCCAGGTGATGTTCTGCAACAAAAGAAAAATCTAAAGTAGAAATATAAACGATGGACTGCTTGTCCTCAATGGAAACGATGGGTGGATATTTTTCTTCAATTTCAGAAGCAATTAATGTTCCTTCTTCTTCAGGCTCTAAAAAAGATTTAACATGTAAAGGGATCGATTTATTTTGAAGCGGCTTTATCGTCTTTGGGTGTATAACTTTAGCCCCATAGTATGTCATTTCAATTGCTTCTCGATAGGCCAAACGATTTAGCTTTGATACATTATTGAACTTCTTAGGATCAGCCGTTAACACACCTGGTACATCTTTCCAAATCGTCATTGAAGAGGCATCCAATCCATAAGAAAATATTGCCGCAGAATAATCCGACCCTTCTCGACCTAGCGTTGTGGTATTATTATCTAAAGTACTTCCTATAAATCCTTGTGTGACTACAAAATTTTTCTTTGCTAATAATGGCTTTACTTTTGATTGAATATTAGACAAAGTCTTATCCCAAATGACTGTACTTTCTCTATAGAGCTCATCTGTCTTTATGATATCTCTAGCATCTAACCAAGCGTTAGAAAACCCAGCTTTTTCCAAGCCATAATTTAAGATTCTTGTAGAAGCCAACTCTCCTATTCCAACAATTTGGTCATAAACAAAATCATATTGTGAAGGATCTTCATCCAGTGCCCATTCTGCTTCAACAAAAATATCATTAAGGATTTCGTTTAGATCGTCTGCTTCTCCAAAGAGTTCTTCAACAACAATTGCATGCGCCTCTTTGACCTCCTGCAAATAGATAAGGGCTTGATCTTTATCTTTAATCGAATTAACGACCTTTTCCATTTTATTCGTCGTTTTGCCCATCGCAGAAACAACAATGAGAATCTTTTTTTCTTTATGAGATCGGAGTATTTCTATGACATTATTTATGGCAGCACTATCTTTGACGGATGCCCCTCCAAATTTAAATACACTAATTTCTTTACTCATCAAAAACTTTTCGCAAAATTAAGTTAAATTTTATCCCCTAATAGCCTAAAAGGCCAATAAATTAACTGATATTAATTTTTTCTATAACTTTTAAAATTGCCCTTTATGTAATAATTCGTTAATTTTACGGTAATAAACCTTAGAGTTGAGCTTTTTCCCTCACAGGAAAAATTTTAATACAATACATCCTATCAAAAATTCCCATAAATGAGAGAACATATCATCTTTCCTCTTTTAAGCCTATGTCTGTTTTTTAACAGCCTACAAATAGGTTATACAAACACATATGAATTAGGAGATCCTCCTTTTACTTTTACTTCAGAGCATGTCACCATTGATCCTGGCTTTGAAGTATGTATAGATTATACCGTCAAGAACTTTGCAGATATATTAAGTTTTCAATTTGGCGTTACGATCAATACAAACTTATTGAACTTTGTTGAAATAAAATCTGATATTTTAATTGACAATGAACTGTTTGCTGATCTACCAACAACAGGAGATCCTATCGTAACTGTATCGTGGGGGTCCCTATCGGGTATACCTCTGAGTGTATCAGACGGATCAGTATTATTTTCTTTGTGCTTTAATTTAAGTGGAACACAAGGAGGCTGCTCTCCCTTAGCATTTTCGGAACTGCCTGGTGCTGAGCAAGGGGCGCGAATTAGTGTAGCTACTGCCAACCAAGAATATTATCAAGATGATATCATTTTTAATGATGGCTCAATTTGTAGTGGCATGATTTCAGATATTATCTCATTTGATGCAGATAATGATGGTTCTCCTTCCGGAAAAATTCAAACAATTATTACTGGTGGGCAACCTCCATATATGATCAATGTTGTTGATTGCAATGGAGATGATGTAACATTTTTCACAATCGAAACTCCTTCTCAAAATTACATAGTAGAAGACCTTTACGAGGGATTTTACTGTGTCGAAATATTAGATTCCGCTAATCCACCGAATCAATATTTTGGCTCTCTTCAACTAGGATCTTGCAACATACCCGTTCTCACAGAATTTGGTGTCGGTGAACTAACCTGTCCAAACGGATCTGATGGAAGTCTGGAAGTAATAACAGAACCGACAACGATTCCTATCAATTCTTATTCTTGGTCTGACGGAAGTCAAACTTATTCGGGCAATCCAATTACACAAATTCCAGCAGGTGATTATTTTGTCACTATTTCAGATGCCATCGGGTGCAGCATCTTAGAACAAGTATCCCTTGAAGATCAAAATGCATTTGAAATTGACCTTTCGGCTTCTTTGTTGATCGATCCAGTATGCAATGGAGACGAGAATGGATCAATACATGTTTTTGTAAATGGTGGTACTCCACCTTACACCTATGAACTACAAAATGGTGTTTCCATCACCTCTATGGATGAAGCCATTTTTGAAACGTTGGATAGCGGCGATTACACTATTTCAGTCCATGATGCCAATGGTTGCGAGGTTGAAACACAGGTTTTTACTTTGAATAATCCAGGGATCATATTTGGAACTATTCAAACTACAATATGCGAAGGAGAAAGTTTTGAAGGATATTCAGTTCCTGGTTCTTATGTAGATGTATTGACCAGTGATGTCGGTTGTGATTCAATAAGAACACTAGTGCTTAGTTTAGAAAAACCAGACACTACAATGATTGAAGCAATCATTTGCGAAGGAGAAGAAATGGATGGATACACAAGCTCTGGGACTTATATAGATATCATGACGGGAATAAATGGTTGTGATTCAACTAGGACATTGGTTTTGGAAGTAATTCCAAATATACTGACAACTGTTACAGATACAATTTGTGAAGGAGAATCTTTTGAGGGATATACAGAGACTGGTATCTATGAAGAAATTTTTGAAGCTTCAAATGGCTGCGATTCTATTTGTACGATAGACCTGACTGTTTTACCAATAACGAATGTTTTTTGTACTGGTACAGCCACGACTGATTTTAACCTGAAAAACCATTTAGAAATTTATCCAAATCCGGCTCAAGATATCATCTATCTGATTGATGAAGATCTAATATACAATGACATTCAGTTGTTGACAGCTGATGGCAAAATTTTAAAAGAAGCAAAAATTCAAAGGAATCTTAGCATGGATATTTCACAACTACCTCAAGCTGTTTATTTGATAAAAGGAATTAATGACAACGGGTCTGAAATAATACGATTCATTAAATTTTAATAACAGGAAACTTTAATAACAGGGTTTTTAAAAAGAAAAGCGGGTATCAAAATGATTTTGGTTCCCTCTTTTGCATTTCAAATAAGGATTGTTTGCTTGCCATGCTAAAACTAATTTAACATGGATTACACTAGTTCATAAGCAATATTTCTATATATGACTTTGCTATTTAAATAGCAATAATTTACCTAGATTGTTAATGTCTTTTCTTATTTTGGGGAGATAATAATAACTCAATGGATCAATCGCTAGCCAAGGCACTTACGGTGCTTATAATCGGCATGATTACTGTTTTTGTGGTACTTCTTCTAGTAGTAGCTACAGGAAACATTTTAATAAGACTTGTCAATAAATACTCATATGACAAGCTTGATGCTACAAGCTCCACACAATCCCCTATCGGAAGTTTAAGTGAATACGTAGATGCAGAGCGTGCTTTTGACAAAGAGAAATTGGCTGCAATTGTAGCAACCGTTGATATTGTAACTTCAGGAAAAGGAAAGATTTCAAAAATAGAACAGATCTAGTTTTTAATTATGGGAAAAGAAATAAAATTAGCACTAGTATATAGAGATATGTGGCAGTCTTCAGGTAAGTATTTACCAAGAGTTGATCAACTTGTCAGAGTAGCCCAGCCAATCGTTGACATGGGTTGTTTTACAAGAGTGGAAACCAATGGTGGTGGATTTGAACAAATAAATCTTCTTTTTGGGGAAAACCCAAACATAGCCGTAAGAAAATGGACACAACCTTTCAATGACGCAGGCATTCAAACTCAAATGCTAGAAAGAGGTTTGAATGGCATAAGAATGAGCCCTGTCCCTGCGGATATCCGTCGCTTGATGTTTAAGGTAAAAAAATTGCAAGGAACAGATATTTCAAGGTCTTTTGATGGATTGAATAACCCACAAAACTTAGAAAACTCTTTCAAATTTGCGAAAGAAGGGGGAATGATCGCTCAAGCGGCTTTGAGTTTGACCGTATCTCCAGTACACACCGTAGAATACTATATCGATCTAGCTGATAAATATTTAGATAAAGGTGCAGAAGAGATCTGTATTAAAGACATGGCAGGTATTGGTAGACCCGTGTCTATTGGAAAAATAGTCAAGGGAATAAAAGATAGACATCCAAATGTTTTAGTACAATACCACGGTCACTCTACACCAGGGTTTTCGATAGCATCTTCTTTGGAGGCTGCTCGTGCAGGAGCAGACATTATAGATGTTGGTATGGAACCATTGTCTTGGGGTACTGGACACGCAGATCTTTTGGCGATTCACGCCATGTTAAAAGATGCTGGGTTTAGTCTACCAGATATCAATATGGATGCTTACATGGAAGTCCGAGCACTTACCAAAGAATTTATAGATGACTTCGTTGGATATTATATCAACGACAGAAACAGATACATGAATTCTCTATTAATTGGACCAGGCCTCCCAGGCGGTATGATGGGCTCCCTGATGGCTGACCTAGAAAAGAATCTTAGCTCAGTCAATAAATGGCTTACAAAAAATGGTAAAGAAAACGTTACCCAAGATGACTTGTTGATCAAACTATTCAATGAGGTTGAACACGTTTGGCCACGGCTTGGATACCCTCCATTGGTGACTCCTTTTTCTCAATATGTGAAGAATGTCTCATTGATGAATGTGATGCAAATGCTTAAAGGCAGAGAAAGGTGGTCAATGATCGATGAAAATACTTGGGGAATGATACTCGGTAGATCGGGCAAGTTGCTTGGACCGCTTGGAGAGGAGATCATGAAAATGTCTAAAGATCAAGACCGAGAATTTTATACGGGAAAGCCACAAGATTTATATCCAGACGAACTGGAATTATTTGCTTCCAAAATGGATGAAAAAGGTTGGGATTACGGCCAGGATGATGAAGAACTTTTGGAATACGCCATGCATCCTCCTCAATATGAGGCCTTCAAATCCGGAAAAGCCAAAAAAGACTTTTTAGCAGATCTTGAAAAAAGAAAAGCAGCTAAAGCTGCCAAAACCAATGCTATTTCTGCAGTCCCAATTCCTATTCCAGCTTCTTCAAACAATGGTTATCAGGCGGCGCCCTATCAGCCTAAACAATTAGAATTGGATATAAACGGTGAGAAATACAAGGTTTCTATAACTTATGACGATGACACGCAAGAAACTGCTAACAATGCAAAAGAAACAACGACACAAGCCCCGCTTACAGCTGCTGCCTATCCTCAAAATGATGGATTGCGCACCATCACAGCTCCCCTAGAAGGTAAATTTTACCTGACAAAGGATTCTTCTGATGTTGCTGTAAAAGTAGGCGACAAAATAAAAGAAGGTCAAACAGTGGCATACATAGAATCCATGAAAGTAATCAACTCCATCACTTCTGACAAAAGTGGTACTATCGTAGAAATTTTAGGAAAACACGGAGAAGAGATTGAAGAAGATGATGTTATCATAAAACTACAATAGTAGATCAAATAGATGGATGCACTGAACAAACTTTATGAGATGACGGCATTTGGTGAGTTAATAAACTCGCCCGGTACCCTGTTGATGTTAGCCATCGCTTTTTTCCTATTGTATTTAGGTATTTTTAAAAAGTACGAACCCTTATTGCTTGTGCCTATAGCTTTTGGCGTTTTACTTGCAAATTTACCTGGTGGAAATATGTCTGTAACCCCAGCTACTCCAGAAAACGGTATCGATCATTTAACCCTAATAGAAATTGCTAAAGATTATGGCATAATGAATTTACTTTATTATGCCCTGATAAAAACAGGTCTATTACCACCTTTGATATTTATGGGTGTTGGTGCCTTGACTGATTTTGGACCAATGCTTAGAAATTTAAGGTTGGCATTCTTTGGTGCTGCGGCGCAGATCGGGATATTTTCAGTGCTTATTACCGCTGTATTAATGGGTTTTTCACTCAAACAGGCTGGAGCCCTCGGTATTATCGGTGGCGCAGATGGTCCAACAGCGATTTATACGTCTATCATTCTAGCCCCAGAATTGTTGGGCCCGATCGCCATAGCAGCATATTCTTACATGGCTTTGGTTCCTGTCATCATTCCATTTATCGTTAGCTTCACAATCTCGGAAAAAGAATTGAGGATCAACATGAAGCAACAAGAAAAAAAATATCCAAACAAGCTAAAGATCAAAAACTTAAAGCTTGTAAAGATCATATTTCCTGTCGTATTGGCTACGCTAGTAGCACTGCTCGTTCCATCTTCTGTTCCACTGATAGGAATGCTATTATTTGGAAACTTGATCAAAGAAATAGGGACGGATACTGGCAGATTATACACCGCAGCTTCAGAAACCATTATGAACACAGCAACGATTTTTTTAGGACTTACCGTAGGTGCTACTATGACAGCTGTAACCTTTTTAAATACCGAAACATTGATGATCGTTGTTGGTGGCTTTATTGCCTTTGCAATTTCTATTATGGGAGGAATATTTGCCGTGAAAATTTATAACCTTTTTGCCAAAAAGAAAATCAATCCCCTTATCGGGGCAACAGGATTAAGCGCTGTGCCCATGGCTTCACGAGTTGCCAATGAAATAGCATTAGAGCATGATCCAAGAAATCACATTCTCCAATATGCCATGTCTAGTAATATCTCAGGAGTGATCGGGTCAGCGGTTGCGGCTGGTGTATTGATCTCGTTTTTGGGATAAGGATTTGATTTAATCCACAAATACCTTTTACCAAACTAATAATCCACCTTGGTCACTAATTTTTACCATATAGACACCAGACGGCAAAGTAAGCATATCCATGCTCACTTCTGAAGAATGACATCCAAGTTAATTTGTTTAACTATTTTATTGCCAAAACTGTCATTACCTTTAGAGTCCCTATCTTGAATGTCCGCTGGACATTCATTTTTTGTAGGTACAAAAAAAATCGTCGGTCGCCTAAGGCATCAAAGTAGAAAAGGAAATAATTCGAATTGGTGTGCCCCACATAATAAACGACATTACATCGGCCTCAGCTGCTACAACTTCAACATTCGCTCCTGAAGATTTCAATTGTTCAGGCATATTGATTGGTCTATATTGCTTGCCGCTCTTGGTTTCTATGCCCCAAAAACCTCCTTCGATAGATTGATAAGTAACTGTCCCTTCAATTTTCATTATAAAATATTTCTAGATGATAGTAATGAATGGATCAACGGTCAAAATTTTTCAACCATTCCATTGCTTTTCATGAAGCGCTCCATTGATTCATTAAGGTTCTTTATGACTCTACTTTGTTGAGTGATTGTAGACCTGAGCTCCCTTACCTCATCATGCACCATCGTACTAATATTAGACGGAGAAGGTAAAAAAGGACTTAGCTTGGCTCTAACGTACCACATCTCTTTAATATCAACGATGTTAACCGGGTAGGGCTCATAATAGTTATTGTCTGAAACCAAAATCAACCGTTTGCCATCGTCTATCTTATTGTAGATTCTTTTGACAAGGACATCTCCCCTTGTGACTACTACATAAACATAATTATCCTTGATAGAACTTCCCCAAAGTGTTGGTTCCAAATAACTGCAAATAACTTTGTCTCCCTCAAATAAGGTTGTTTCCATGCTATCACCCGCTACATCAAAAGAACGATGAGTGCCTACTTTGTACTTATAATCAGGTAAAGAAAAAGAAGGTAAATCTTGGATAAATACAGGGTTGGATAATTCACTAGCATAACCTGCATGGGCCGGTACGGGAACATGCACGATACGTTCATCATTTGTAGAATTGGTAACTACGGTTAGTACCCTAAAGCTGCCGTCCCCTTCCTCACGCATATATAAAGGCCCCTGCCCTGTGTAGATATAAACT
>ENA-ORXM01000327-ORXM01000327.1-marine-metagenome-genome-assembly--contig:-NODE-327-length-90916-cov-3.956924_pt1 | contig 90916 bp, 92 predicted proteins | sample MGYA00237867_ERZ511480 | MGnify/ENA primary metagenome ERZ511480 (study PRJEB26309, sample SAMN06266103) | marine metagenome | isolation source: Algal blade | place: United Kingdom:Sidmouth, United...
GTTTAAAAAAGGTGAAATAAGAAATATGAAGGCATCAGCCTAAGTGAGAAATTGTCCAGAATTAGGGGGTTGACGGGCTTTTAGAATTAGAGCAAATTGAACCATCGGCTAAAGGGTAAACTTTATCTTTAATAATGATCTTATAATTACACTTAGTCGCATTATTTTTAAGCTTTACTACCTTACAATCCTTGATCCCTTTTTTTCCAAGTTTGAAGAGACTCTTATTTGAATTCGTTTCTAACAACATTTTTGCCTCTGCTATTTCTACTTCAGAAAGCATATTTATTAAACTTGGAATAGAATCTTTCTTAGCTTCTGCAATTTCACCTGCTTTCCTTTCAAGACAAACATATCGATGAGTATGTACCGTTTCATTTAATTGATCTCTTTTTTCCGCACATTCATCAAACCCAACTTTACAAGCTTTATTAAGATAAGTTTCAATAATCGTATCTGTTTCCAAATCTACTAATTCATAATTACATCTCTCAACTTGGGAGTACCTATGCCTATAACCATTATCGATATAGTATGGATAATTATTAATACAATGAAATCCTGAAGAGTAATGAAAATATACTGGTTCCATAATCCAATTATTATAGATATTAGATCTGTGTACTGTTGCATGATAGGCATAAGGTGAGTTGAAGTTTATGGCACCAGAACACATGCTTCCTGTGTAAACAACATGCCTTCTATTTTTATAATGTCCCTTGTGATAATTTCTAAGTCCACTGACGTTACCAGACCTAGTTAATTTTTTCTCTTTAAATCTATGAGTTAAAATAGGAGCTGTATTTTTACCACGCATTCTAGATCTAGCTCTATCAGTATATTCACTACTACTATAATATCGTGAGTCACTAGAAGAGCTTCCTCGATCACTATAATATCCTCCTCCAGAGCTTGAGCTGCTAGAGCTTGAGCTACTTGAGCTTGAGCTACTTGAGCTTGAGCTACTAGAGCTTGAACTACTATAACCTGAGCTGCTAGAACTTGACCCAGAACCAACTGTTGAACTTGAAGATCCAGATGAACTTGACGAACTCCCAGTTCTTGAAGAACTACGTCCACTTGAAGGTCTACTACGTTGAGCAAAGATTTCGCTGCTCAATAATATCATTATTACTATTATATATTTCATATCTTCTCCTAATTACAATCCATATTACCAATTGATAAAATAACACCTCCAAGACTACCCGAAATAGCTGCAGCAATACCTAATTTCTTTCCCTTGCTGATCTTCTTATCAATATCTGCTAAATCACTCTTTTCATCTTGTATTCTGTCTTGATTACCCTGTTCAAATAGACTATCAAAATGACTAAACTCTGAATTTACTTCTGAAATAAGATTTTGAGCATCAAGAATACTTCCTTCATACTCAGTAATTAAAACTTTATACTCAACCACTTCTGTTGGTGTATAAAGTCCACTAGTAATTCTTCTATTTAATTCAGAGATTTCATCATTATAATAAACCACATCTGCTTCATAAGTTGCTTTTTCAAACTTTAGATCTGCAATATCATTTAAATACTCTTCTGTAGCATTCACTCGATAAGACATGTATTTTTTTACAACTTCACCTTTTGACTTATTAACCAATAAGACTGAGGCCACACTCAGAACTGCACTACTTAAAATAGCTGGAATACCTATGCTTTTCCCAGTAGAGCAAGATATAAAATTAGCACCAGAGGTTTCAGTGGCTCTTAAGGCTTCATTCATAAGATTAGCAATCACACTTGATTCTATATTTCCCATTTCGGCCATATCATCTACTACAAGATTCATCATTTTCCTAAATGCTAAATACTCTGGGAGTGTAGAGTTTACTTGAACATAGTTTTCAACTTCCACGAAAGTTATTTTATTTTTAATAATACTAGCTACCATTTCTTCAATAGAGTCTTTCTCACTTTTATAATCAACGAGTAAAGACTTCTTAAAAGACTTTATAATACTTTGAACATTTCCTTCTGAGCTGTAACTTAACGAGGAAAAGCCCAACGTACTAATTAATATAATACTTATAATATTTTTCATTTTTATTTCCTTTTTAATTTAATATCCACAGTCTGCTTCAACAAATAACCAAGTTGATAAGCCTGCACTTGCAATAGCTGCTCCCAGAAGAATTTTTCCACTTTTTTTGTTCTCATCTAGAATAGTTTGATCATTTTTTTCCCAATCATAACTTCTCTCAATCTGAGCTTCATAAGAATGGCTATAATAATCTATATCTACTTGTGTTTCAGCAATCAATGCTTCTGCATCAGTAATTTGGAATTTAAAGTCTCTAATGTTCTTTTCAATTTCATCAAGCTCTCTTGAACTAAATGAATTCGTTGAAATTTCATGTTGCAATAAACTAATTTTTGTCGAGAACTCAGTGATTGTTGCTTCGTATCCGCTTATTTCGTCTTGTAGACCATTTAAATTTTCAGCATGCTCTCCGGCCCTTTCAGATCTAAAATCATCCCAAGACTCATGACCAATATCGCTTACTTTTGTTCTGTACTTATCTGATGCTAACCTCAAAATAGAGTCAACAAGCAACCCAACCGCAATAAACCCAAGCATAGCACCAGTCATATGACTACCTGTACAACCAAGAAAGTTTGAACCTTTATTAGTTGTAGAGTTCATAGTCATACTTACCAAGTAATTTAAGGACTCTTCATCAAGTTCTTTAATGTTTTTTGTCTCTGTTTTTAAAAAACTTACTTTCTTCTTATAATCTAAATACTCACTTAAAGTAGAACTATTTTTTACATATGAATCTAATTCTTTAAAAGAAATAGAATGTAGTGCCATGTTTTCAGATAATTTCTTTACAGCTAGATGAATATTTTCTCCCTTAACTAGTACTGATCGCTTCATGTCCTTAATCAATTCTGGAAGAACATTTTCACTTTGCTCTTTTGCATAGCTAATATTTGAAAATAGAAAAACGACTATCAATAGTCGTGACATTAATTTACACACCTTTACCCCCTTATAAATTAAAATTGTGATTGTGCATTAGAGGTAAACAAGAATCAGACCAATACAGTCCAGTGTCAGAGAAAAGTTAGATGTCACTATTGAAAATAATTATTATTGACCGATACCAATATTATGGCCCTGGGTACAATATGGCTCCAGTAATTTAGATCCCTACTTCCTGTAATACATTTAAAAACTTCATCTGTTCCAAGGCAGATTGACGCTTATAAATTGTATAGTGCAGGGCAGGAACTAAGTTGTTCTTTAATGTTAGTTTCTTGGATTGGTCCAAGTGTTTAAGTGATTGAATTAAAATCAAATCAAAGTCTTTTCCTAGTTTAGAATTTAAGGCATGTAAAAATTTAAAACCAAAGTCAGCTTGAGAGTATTTTGAATCGTCATAGAAATATCTATACTTTTTAATTTTATTGGCCTCTATCGCAACAAGCCCTTTTGAAAAAGGTTTGGAATTTTTAAGAATATTATCTCTACCTGAAACTTTTGAAGCAAAGTAATTGGCAATACTTTCTCCTAAAGGGGAACTATGACCAATGTCGATAATATCTGATAAGGCAAGATGGGCAAATTCATGATAAACAACTTCTGGAATTAAAGCAGAATCAAGAAACACTTTCTTCTTACTAATCTTACTTCCCCACTTTGCTAAATTAGGAACCAAAGCGGTCACACCAACAGACATTAAAAGACTATATAGATAATAGTCTCTGGAGAATTTATCAATCTTACCACCTTGGGCAATATCTTGAGCAATAAGAGTAAGTTCTTTCTCTCCAACTCCTAAAAGTAAGCCTTTCATCATCTGGGAAGATGCTAAATTATTAGCACCCTGCTCTAATCCAGAATTTAACTTAATAACTTTTTTAGGGGCAAACCAGATTTCATGATTCCAGGCTTTTACTTCATCTAGCCTCATATTTGTACTCGGCGGAATTGTAATTGCATTATTAGCGACAGTTCCAAATCTTTTAGGCATAAAGTGAACAGAATCATCAAAACCTTGATCCATCTCAATTCTTACCTTAATGGGAAGTTTTTGCTTGGAAATTGTAATACCAAGTTGGTCCTCAAAATATTTTTTTGCTTTCAATAGATGGAAATACACATGACATGCTCTATTGGAGATTTTTGAATTAAAGACTACACTTTGATGATTTACTCCCTCAATAATTTCAAAAAACTTGCCTTGATAGCCCTCGTTTGAAATTAATGGAATCGTTACCCTGGACAGGTCGAGTTTGTCTTTTAAATTCCTAGTGTAACCGAAGCATTCATGTGTCCTAGAAAGTCCAGAAAAATTAAAAAGTAATAATATGCAAATCACTATTTTCATTTTGCTCCTTCTTATAATTTTCAACAGCATTAACAACAACGATAGGAATGACGGCATAGATATTCACGCCTGGAATAATCATCAAAACAGATTCAGTGATTCTTCTAGTAACATTTAAGATCTTTTTATAAAAAGGAACTTTTCGTTCTTTTAAATAAGGATTTGAAAACATTTCAGTCAAAAGCTCATCATCAAACTCATTAAAATAGGAACTAGCAACTAAGAGATCTAGAGACTGAGGTCTCTTGCCAGCAAGTAGACTACCTTGCTCATTTAGACTATTAAGCTCTAGCATTAATAATTTCAGTGCCACTCTAGATTGCTCAGCAGCATCAAGAGGAATATCTTCATCAACGACACCGTCACCATCATAGTCAAAATAGATCCCACTCTTTAAAGAGGTAATTCTTTTGTTATAATTTTTTAAAGTATCATTCAGCATTGCAAGTTCAAAATAACTATATTTCAACAAAACTATTTGATTTAAAGAGAGGTTTTTTAGTTTACCTATTTGATATCCTTTCATAGAACAAGAAAAACAACTCGCTTCAATCTTTTGATTTTTTCTATTTAACATCTTCACTTTTGAGCTATAGCTTTTCAGATCCGGGAGATTCATCTTTTCATTTTTCTCAAAAATTAAATCATTGTAAAAAAGAAGAACTGATAACTCATCAATATATTTTTTTTCATAAAGAGAATGAACTACCAACTTCATAACAAATTTATAACAGTTTTGTGCTGTCTTTTTCAAAAGGCATTGCTCAACTTCACGATTAAACTCTATTGAGTCATTATAAAAACCAATTAACTCTCTAGAAGATAGAGACTTGCTACTGTGTATAAGGTCATCACTTTTAATATTTGAAACTTTCGTGCGATCTAAAAATTTAGCAATCGATTTCTCTTTAACTTTTGAATGCAAACCACTTTCTGCCTTGCACAAATTCAAGACTGTTTTTGTACAAGCAAATGTAGAAATTGAAAGAAATAGAACAAGATATTTCATATTTAATGTTCTAGTTAATGAGGAGATTTTTGTCTAAATAACCTTTAAGAAAGTGAAATTTTTACATGTATCAATCTTACCCTACAAGAGCAATAGATCGATTCAATAACTTCTCTAAATGATCTAATTCTTTGCTTATAGGTAATTGAGCATACCCTAAGATTCTTCTCATTATCTCAACACCTGCAAATTCAAAGCTTAATTTTTTGTCAAATTCTCCTAGATAATTTTTAAAGAATATTTCAATATCATTATCTTGATGGTTACTTAAATATAAATGAGCAATGGCAACACCAATATCAAACTCCTTGACGCCCTTAAAGCCAAACTCTGGATCAATAATATAAATTTTATCAGCACATTTAAGCCAGCTATTGGGATAGTAATCTCCATGAACGAGATGATCTCCATTTGATAAGTATATCTCTCCTAGCTCTTTAACTCTTTTGGTATAGCCAGAATGATTGATTAATTTATTTTTAAGATCATTTAACCCAGGAGTTATTTCATCTAAATTTAATCCATTCTCTACCTGCAGTGGTATATCATACATATGTGCATGGTTTAACTTGCGCATTTCATGATTATTGAAAACTACATCTTTATCGATTTTAGTATTATGAATTTCAGATAAAATTGAAGCCACTGCCCTAAGGTCAATATCACTTATGCGCTCCCCATTATACAATGATGAGAAATCTTTTCCTTGTCCTAGATCTTCCATTAAGAATAAAAAATTCTTTTCATCAAATGAAATCTTATTAGGAGTCACCTCTTTTAGTTTTGGATTAACTCGAGCTAAATCGTAAAAGAGAACCTCTTCTTTTAAACGTGTTATTGGAGCAGCGACTTCAGGGTATTTTTCACAAAAATTAGATGATTGTTTAAGAATAAAAGAATTCTGACTTGCTAAGCGAATACGTTGCGTACAATTCATATTCCCCTCACCAGCACTTGAGATATCTTCGACTCCTGTCTCTAATCCCAAAGATTTTAAATATTGATCAGCATCTTCAATGCTCCAGTCTCGTAATGCTTTCATCATTATCCTTTTATTTTTTCAAATGTTCTTTTTACTTTATTTTTTTGAAACTTATTGGGTAAAAATACCTCACCATGAAAGCTGAGATAAAAACCAGGCCCTAGTAGATCCGCACATTTCACTGCTTCGATAACATTTTGTCTTGCATCGTTATCTTCAAAACCCAATGGTCTCATCGCACCTGTGAAGACAACTGGAATAGTTAGAGCTTCATCAGTCTTAAGTTTTTCCTGACAAAAGTTTATTGTTTTATGCATCGTATCTGTTCCATGCAACACGACAGTCGGTAGCTTCATTTTTTCAAAACTTCTTATAAAATCATAAATTTGTAATCTATCTGCCTCTGTGAGATCTAGAGAATCTTTTTGCATGACTACATTAATAACGAATTCTTTGTAGGGGTAACGCAACTCGTCTATAATCCTCTTCTTAATTGAAGACTCACGATTAGTAAGACTACCATCTCCCTCATCATAGGTCTTTTCTATGGTTCCTCCAGTCGAGAGAATAAGAAACTTAGAGGTCTCATTATTAAAATTTTCTAGTTTCTTCATAAATTCCATGCTTACTACCCTTGACTGAAGAGAATTCATCACCATCTTAACAAAAATGATCATTCAAATCTATAGGAGAAACCAGTGAGCACAAAGAAAGGTACGATTTCAGTAAACACAAATGATATATTCCCCATTATCAAAAAATGGCTTTATTCAGAACATGATATTTTCTTAAGAGAGCTGGTCTCAAATGCTTGTGACGCCATTACTAAAAGAAAAACGATTGCTAGGAATAAAAACCTTGAATCAACTGAAGGAAAAGTTGATGTCATTATCGATAAAAAAGAAGGAACTATTACAATTACAGATAATGGTCTTGGAATGAGTGAAGAGGAAGTAGAGAAATATATTGCTCAGCTGGCCTTTTCAGGAGCACAAGATTTTGTTGAAGAAATGAAAAAACAAAATATCACTGAATCAAAAGATGATATTATAGGAAAGTTTGGACTAGGTTTTTATTCAAGCTTCATGGTTGCTGATAAAGTTGAAATTGAAACTCTTTCTATGGAGCCTGATTCTAAAGCTGTTAAATGGACTTGTGATGGTCAAACTGAATATACATTTTCAGACTCTGAAAAATCATCAGTAGGAACTGAGATAACTCTTTATATTAATGATGACTCAAAAGATTTCTTAGAAACTTACAAAACAAGAACTACTTTAACTCAGTATTGTGATTTCATGCCTTACCAAATTGAGTTAATTGACTCCAACAGAAGATCAGAGATCTTTGAAGAAAACTTAAAAATAACCAAAGAAGAAGATAAAAAAGAAATTACAATTGATATTATTAACGAGACAGAGCCTCTCTGGAGAAAAGATCCATCTAAAATTAGCGATGATGAATACAAAAACTTCTATAGAAAGATGTTTCCTATGGATCCTGATCCCCTCTTTTGGTTACACTTAAACATAGACCACCCATTCACCCTGCAAGGAATCTTATACTTCCCTAAACTAAACCCTGCCAAACCGTTTAATGAAAAATGTATAAGAATGTACTGTCGACAAGTATTTGTCTCTGATAATACAAAAAACATAGTCCCAGAATTCTTATCAATGCTTAAGGGGGCCATAGACTCTACTGACATTCCATTAAATGTTTCAAGATCTGCTCTACAAGGTGATCCAAATATTAAGAAGATCTCAAACTATATTATTAAAAAAGTTGCTGAATCTCTTAAAAAGCTTTCAAAAAACGATAGAGAAAAGTTTACTTCCTACTGGGAAGATATTGGACTTTTTGTTAAGTACGGAATTGTTTCTGATGATAAATTTGATGAGCTCTTACGAGAATATATTTTATTTAAAACAAGTGAAAAAGAATATAAGACTATTTCAGAATATAACGAATCAATACCACAAGAATATAAAGAAAAGCTTAAAGGTAAAATACTATTTTACGAAGCAGCTAGTGGTGACCCAAGTCTTCTTGAGCAGTTTAAAGAAATGAAAATACCTGTTATTGAAACGGGAAGCTATATTGACCCTCACCTCACTCAACACCTTGAATTTAAAAAGATGGGAGATGTTGAAATAAAATTTAGCTCTATAGATAATGAGCTTGAAAATCTTATTGGTGAAAGTTCTACCAATGCCCAAGACATAGAGGTTAAAGACTTCTTTTCGGAGATCCTTAAAGATGATGAAAATTTTGAAGTTGAAGTGAAAAAAATTAATACGAGTGCTCCTGCATATGTAAAAATAGATCAAAACATGAAAAGGTTTCAACAAATGTCTAGATCTATGGGGCAGAATGCAGTGGAGATGCCAATAAAAAAGACTCTTGTCATCAATCCTGACCATGCTCTAATTTTAAATGCTTTTAAATTGCGCGATAGTAAAAAAGAGCTCGCTTCCAAGATCGTCCATCATGTTCAAGATCTTGCCTTAATATCAAGTGATGGTTTAACAACTGATCAAAAAGGACAATTTGTTAAAAGATCTCAAGACATTATTGAAGAGCTCAGTAACTTAGCTCTATAGTGAGGCTGATTATCTTGAGTATTTTCACATTAGGATTGTTCAGTTGTGCTTCTTCTAGTGAAGAAACTATTAAGGATAATGACTTTCAAGTACAACTTCAAAGCTACAAGCCGAAGAATCTAAAACAAGATAAAAAGATTCTTCTTATTCTACCTCCAACTGGAGGAATGAATTTCATCGATAAATCATATGCAAGACGTTTTGCACGAGCCGGGATTAAAACTAAAATACTAAAAAACTGGACCAATGATAACGAGCAAAATATTGAATTAAGTATTCACACAAGGTTTTATAAAAGAGCTCAAAGAGCAATTGATTTAGTACTGGAGAAATATCCCGATCATGATTTTTGGCTCCTAGGAACTTCCGTTGGTGGACTACATGGGAGTATTACCACTGCAAGACAACCACAAGTCAAAAAAGCATTATTTATTGTCGCTGGTGCTGATATAGCCAGTATTCTTGTTAATTCGACTCAAGAGGCGCTTCAAACTTTAAAGAAACTAAGGTTTGAAAAGTATAAATACATCAACGATGAAGAATATCTTCAAGCATTACGAGCTGTTATGCCTTATGAGGTTCAAAAGTTAGATATCCCAAAAGGAAAATTACTTGGACTCATTATCTCTGAAAACGATAAGGTCGTTCCAACTAAGAATCAACTCTTGTTAGAGCAACTGTGGAATGCGAAACGGGTCTCTACACCTAATCATGGACACACTCCATCGGTTGTCTATACTTGGTTATTTAATTCTAATAAAGTTAAAAATTTCTTTCTTAAATAAGACTATTGAATTTTATTACTTGGATTTACCCATGCATATTGGTGAATTGATTTATTTTTATGGGTACACCTTTCGTAAGCTTCTTGAGCCTCCTTGCAATCAATACAAAGTGTGGCAGTTGGCCTTGCTTCAAGCCGAGTGAGCTCAATCTTGCAATCACAATCTTCACATTTTCCATACGTATTATTATTTATCTGATTAAGTGAATGCATCACTTTCTTCATAAATTTTGAAAACCTTGAATTGAGCTTAATATTTTTATTATTCTCATCTAGACCAGTAAATCGATCTACGACATCTCCCTCATTTGCGACTTCGCCATCAAAGCTCGACATCTTATTTCTAATCTCTTCCATGAGACTTTTGAAATACTCTTCCTGTTTTTTCAAAAAATTGCTATCCATGCTTTCCTCCCTTTTAAGGTTTAGAGAGAGAGATATAGTTACATCCTGTAACTAGGGTGACTCCAAACCCTTCATCCATGAAGGCCCTCTCTCTACTATGGGTAGTTGCACATTTCATGCCAGCTTGTAGGGGCAAAAAAGTAGTCTGAACTTTTACTAGGGCCAGATGTGCACTGCAGCAGGGTCACTTCCAACCAGTTTGCAAGATTAGTTAACAGTGAGATATGTTTGGCCATATTTAGGAGAAAATTTATGAAAAATGAATGGTTTAGTGAGGCTTCATTTCATGAGACTCATAGCGTTGGTTTTAAACTTAAATCTGTACTACATACTGAACAATCGAAGTATCAAAAAATTACAGTGCTAGATACTTATTCAGTTGGAAAGTTATTATTACTAGATGATAAATGCATGGTCTCTCAGGCAGATGAGTTTGTTTACCACGAGGTGGTTAGTCACATTCCTTATATGTGCAAACCTGTTGTAAAAAACGTTCTCATCATTGGTGGTGGAGATTGTGGTGTCGTTAGAGAGTTTGCAAGGCATTGCGATATAGAGAGAATAGACTTAGTCGAAATTGACGAACGTGTTGTCGAGGTATCTAAGAAGTACTTTCCCGAATGTACCGTTGCAATGGATGATAAGCGAGTAAATCTATACACAGAGGATGGGATAGAGTTTATAAAAAATAAAAAAAATGAATACGATATTATTGTCATCGACTCAACTGATCCTGAAGACTTTGCTCTCGGACTATTTACTAAAGAGTTCTACAAACATGTCCATGACGCTCTAGTTGAAGATGGTATAATGATTAATCAAACTGAAAATCCATTTCTGGATGAATTTGGAATTAACAATATTTATTCAAATATGAGAGGTGCTTTCCCAATTGTTAAGTCTTTTAGTGCTCCAATGTTAATCTATCCAGGCGTTTATTGGACTTTTGGTTTTTCTTCAAAAAAATATAGACCAACAAATCTTATTAGTTCTAAAATTAGTAATATGTTAAGTATTGAAAAAGATTTAAAATGGTATAATACACAATGGCATCAAGGTACATTTTTATTATCTAATCTACACAAAAGAGCAATTGATCAATGGTAACGTTTATAGACTCCACTCCTGCAAAATTCTTCAAAGAAGAAGGTACTTATCTAATTGGAATCAACTATGATGGTTCAGCTTGTTATAGAAAAGGAACCAAAGATGGTCCTAATGCAATAAGAAATGCTAGTCAGAACCTTGAGTCTTATTCTCCTTACTTAAAGAAAGAGTTAACCGATTATCACTTTTATGATTTAGGAAATATTGGATCTGATAATTTTACAGGCCTTAGAGAGAAATTCGACAAATTAGTTAATTTTGATTTAAAGAAATCCAAGCTTCTAACTTTGGGCGGTGAACATTCGGTATCAATTATGCCATTTGAGAAATATTTGCAAGCTTATCCAAATATCACTCTTATACAATTAGATGCGCATGCAGATCTAAGAGATTCCTATGAAGGAAATAAGAATTCTCACGCTTGTATTATGAGAAGATGTTTAGAATCTATCGCTCCTGAGAAGATTATCCAATATGGAATTAGATCAGGAACAAAAGAAGAATTTGAATGGATGAGTGCCAATAAAACTATTTGTGATAACATTGATCAGTTAACAGAAAGAATTGAATCTATTACCGGTCCTATATATTTAACTTTAGATGTAGATTTTTTTGACCCAGCTTTTGTCCCTGGAACAGGAACACCTGAGGCAGGTGGAGAATCTTTTAAAAACTTTATAAAAATCGTTAAACTATTATCTACAAAAGAATTTGTAGGAGCTGACATAGTTGAACTTGCACCCAATTGGGACCCCAGCGGTGCATCTGATTGTTTTGTATCTAAATGTAGTCGTGAAATCTTGCTTGCTTTAAATTAGAGAGGAATCGTTAGAATGGATAATCAAAGAAGGTATAACTGGTTTAATTTTCCAGTGATCAATGTTTATCCAATTGTCTCTTATTCATTAATCATCTCATTTATTTTAGTTTTCATGTTGGAGTTATATCTAAGTTCTAGTTTTTTAAAAGTAGATAATTACGTTCTCATAGCAATGGGTTCACTACAAAAAGGAATAGTTTTTAGTGAAAATGAATTTTTTAGAACTTTAAGTTCAAGTTTTCTTCATGGGAGTTATTTGCATTTAATATTTAACTCTCTTGCGATGTATTATATAGGTATGCTGCTAGAGCGCCTTTTAGGCTTTGGATATTTTCTATTCTCTTATCTAATTTGTTGCTTAGGAAGTAGTCTTTTCTCCATTTACTTATTTGATTCACAGATACAATCAGTTGGGGCCTCAGGCGGAATTATGGGAGTACTTGCTCTTTTGATCACAATTTCATTTAGAATTCCAAAAGGTGCAGACAGAAAAAAATTACATGTTCAATTTGGCTATTGGCTAGTTCCTTCACTCTTACCTATTATTCCCGGAGTTGATTACACTGCTCATTGGGGGGGAGCAATAACTGGCTTCCTCATTGGACTTATTTATCTTTTTTCATGGAAGAAACTTAACTTTAACAAATTCAACCAAATGATACTCGCGGCTTTTTCCATACTTATTATAATAAGCATTGGCTACTTAACATTTAATAAATATGAAAAGTATTCATATTTATCTTTAATGCCCAAAGTTTTGCCTACAAAGTTAATTTCAAATCTCCATACTTACAATTCAATTGAATTAGAAAAAACTAGGCTTGAGTATCCTGATGACCCTCTTGTTCTTTATCAAAAAGCAATAAAAGAAATTAATAATGAAGACTCTCAGGAAATCGTTTCATACTTAGATCATGCCCTTAACCAAGAAGGTATTTTAAAAAACTTCTATAAGCCTATCTTGAAACTACAAATTCAAATTTTATACTTTGAGCAAAAATCTGATTCAAGAGATGATCCAGCATTACAATTATTAAAAAATGACATTTGTAAGCATGATCAAGGACAATCTATTAAGATGAATGAAAATATATTGCAAAGGATAAATAGGATCTGCACAGCACAATAAAAAACTCTAAGATTCTCCCATATGTTTTCTATGCAAATATGGATGAACAATTAATTTCACAGCCAAAAGTCCTACCTCAAATAAAGCAACAAGCGGCACCCATAATAATAATAATGTAGTAGGATCTGGCGGAGTTAACATTGCTGCAATGACAGCAAATCCAACATAAACATATGACCTCATCGCTGCTAAAGATTGCTTAGTCACTACTCCCATAAAGCCAAGAATAAGCATTGCATTTGGTAATTGAAAAATTAGACCTAAAAATAATAAAATCTTAGAAAACATGACAAGGTAACTTCTTAAATTAATTGAAGCTTTTATCTCTTCCACTGATGAGATATCAAAATTTAGGATTAAATCAAAAGCGAAGGGAAAGGCAATGTAATAACCAAATAAAACTCCAAGGACAAATAAAACAAATCCTACAAATATAAAGGGCCTTATTACTTTCACTTCTTTTTCATATAAAGCAGGCTTAATAAACTTCCAAATCTCATAAAACCATAAAGGGGATGAGAGAATAATGCCTGACCAAAACCCTAGCTGAAATTTAGCTAAAACTTTATCAAAGATTTCTAAAAAGACGATTTCGCCTTCACCATTAAGCGCATCAGTTAATGGCTTAATAAGATAATCTGCTAAAAGATCTCCAAAAGAGTAACAAATCATAAAAGAAACACCCCAAATCAATAAAATACGTATCATCGTAGTTCTTAACTCGGATAAATGATCTGTAAAACCCATCTCTTTCAAAGTGACCTCAAATTAAATTCATCGTAAACTATATACAATGAAATATACTTTAAAGTTATTAATCGGTTTGGCAATAATTTCTCTTAATATTTTTCCTTCAGGGATAAATAAGGAACAAAAGCGGCAAAATTTACTAAAATACCAAAGCTCTCCTTCTTTACCAGTAACCTCAACTCAAAAATCTCAATATAGAATAACGAGATGTTTAGGAAGAGAAGAACTCAGAATCCATCGAGATAATCATGAAAACTATTTCTTCTCATTGAATCAAGCCCTACTCATTAGACTGTTAAGTATTGAAGGAGCAACAATAAGTGATTCGATATTTTATTCTGTTTGTAAACCAAATAAAAAGCATCCCTCTATAGACTTGTTCTTGGCCTTTTTAAAAAATGGTAAAAATTCATTTAAAATTTTAAAAAATAAAAATTCATCTACTGAGTCATCAATCCAAAATTTTATTTCAGGACTTCCTGAAGTTATGGATATCTTTTTCTTAAATACAAAAAAAGAAGCTCCAGATATGAAATGTCTAAGAAAATTTGTCCCGGAGTTGTTAGCAATCGAAGAGGACCTTCTCTATTTATTAGGGACCAGTAAATTTAATACAATTATTAATAAGAACGGAAGATTCAAGAGACTTGTTTCTAAAATCAGAGACCCATATTATTTTCAAAAAAATTGTCCAAGAAAAAAACAAGAGCAGAAAAAATAAAACAAAGGGGACCAGGCACACTATCTGGCCCCCTAAGTATTATAAGGAGAGAGAACTTAATACTTTCTCGTAATGAGTTTTAGTATTAAGCGTACCCTTTACTACCGAGATTAACGTCTGAGCAGATACTCCATCTAGAGCTGCCACTGCATCTTTAAATGAATCTGCTGTTCCGATAATCGAAGTATTGAATTTTTGGGCTAGATCAAGACCTTTTGCCTCGGCGTTTGCAACTTTTATCTCTAAGAGTTCTTTTGGTAATTTCTGAAGCTCTTCTAATGTTGAAGGATCAACCTCGTCTGTTTTACCAGCGATGACATCTTCAACAATTTTTGAGTCAGTTGTACTTAGAAAATCAAATAATTGCTTATATTGTGTATATAAGCCCTCTCCGGACTTTAATAAGTGAGCATCAACATCTATCAAGATTTGCTCCTGTGTCTTACCATCAACAATACCCGTTGCAATCACGGCAAGAGTACTTTGATCTTTTTTTGTTACTTCCTCGGGAACATTCATTTTCTCAACTATAGACTTAATAGCTGAAGATCCATCATAGAAAGAAAAAGTTCCAAACTGAGTTGAAACAGTATTAGGTCTAGATGCATCTACTGTATCAAAGAGAATGAAATCTTTTACTAATGGACTTGAAAATTTAGCATCAAAACCATCTGTGTTTCCTAACATTACATCTAATAGAATTTTTGTTAAGTGTGTTTGACCTTTCTTAAATCCCATAACCCTATTCATAATATAACTAGTGCTATTGGGGATAAACTCAGCAGCTGACTGATTGATAGAAACATCTTCTTCTTTTGTCGATCCATCTTTATAAGATACAATTGCTTTCTTTTTATATACTCCATCAATTGCCTCATTCATCAATTCGTTTATGGCCTCACCTACTGTCTTTCCATTACTGTCAATAAGGACTTTCTTACTCACAAAGTTATCTGCATACTTATCCATTGAAGTAATTCCAAATACCTTTTGAGTCAATAAATTCATGGCAAGCATTTTATCTAACCAATAACCTCTCACATCTATTTCATCTATAGAGGCACTAGTGTTTCTTAGACTCTTTATATTATTAAGAGGGAGTCCTACTTGAGCGACAGGATGAAAAGATCCCATCGGTTCAAGTGCATGACAACTCGTCTCATTAAAGAAACTTAGCGGATACCAAGATGCTTGCATGTTTGTAATATTTATTAATTTACAATGAGCATCTGACTCTTTAAGGATAGACAATGAAAATTGAGCAATTTTAGTCACACCTTGAGCGAGCTCAACATATTGCTTATATGCTGGAGATGTTTCTGGAATTCTCCCTTGTTTATGATAATCATCATAAAGTTCAAATAATTCAAAAAATCTTCTTAATGGAAAAAATGTTCTAGCATACTTACTTCTAAGGGCCGATAAATTATCATAACTTGAGAAGTTGAGCTTATCTAGCTTAGTATTTGAGTACTTATAAGACTTATAATAAGCAGATATATAATGATCAATAATCTCTGTAATAGTCGTTCCTTCGTCAAATCTATTACAAGTTGCATTTAAGTATACTCCCTCATCACTACAATATTTGTACGCTTTAATGGAGTCTAATTCTGTTTTAGATAATTCACTAGTGCTAGTATTGAAACTTAAAAGCTCACCATCTTTTGTTTCCATTTTCTGAGCGTATCCATACATTAGTGCAGCAATATCATACTTACCCATGACTGGTAGAGCATTTAAATCACTATATGTATAATCCATTACTGAACTGAAAGGAATTTTCTGCTCAATTCCCATTTCAGCAAGTTCATCATCACTATAAAAGTTCTCTTTATCTTCCGATGCACTGAAGTTGTGTCTAAGTCCAAGGTTGTGACCAATTTCATGAATTAAAACTGACTTCCAAATATGTGGAACAATTAAGTCAATAATATCTTCTCTTTCAGCATCACCTAATAATGTCCATGGCTTTAGTTCACTTAACTTCCAGTCTTCTTTTTTCAAGATATCAGATAGAAGTTTATTCATATTTAAGAATTCGCCAGAAAACATATTGTTTTGAGACATAATATCATAAGCTGATTGATTTTCTTCTAATAAGGCATTCATCCTTTCAATCATAGGTAACTTAGCATTTTCAGTTTTAGCATAAGCAGCATATCTTTGTTTCTCAAAAAAATCTGCCCACTGATTAAGTTGCAATCCTCTACTTTGCTCTATTCTCATCGTTACGTATTCATGTCTTATGTCAGAAAACTCTTGTTCAACCATCGCTTGTGAAGCTTGAGTTTCTTCAACTTTACCATCTTCTTCTGGAGTTTCTACTTTGCTAGCTTCGGCTACTAACTGATCATATGTTCTTCTTATAAATTTAATATGATTTCCAAGATACATAACAGTTTGGGCCTGTAAAATCTCTCCAGTTAATGGGTTAGAGATACTTGGACCATATCCTAATAATCCACTTGAAAGAGGCTCTTCAACTAAAATAATTGAATTTTTGATATTCTGAAGACCTTCCTCTCTTGGACTAGCCATTAAATCTAGTTGCATCTTCGCTCCAGCTTTTTTAAGACTGTCATTAATCATCCCGATTGAGTCTTTAGTTGCTTGCAAGATTTTTGAATTTTCCGGTTTGAATAGATTTTCACTTAAGTAATACGGTATCAACTTATCTGGACTAAATCTTTTCAAGAAATGTTTTTCAGAGTAATAAACTACTCTATTATCTGCTGAAAGGTCTTTCTTAGTAGTATAGAAATATCCAAATTTAGTTTTATCATAAACGATAGACTTGTAATCCTTAGATGCTAACTTAACAAGCTTTTTAAACTGGTAATGAAACCTTTGCTTAAACGCTGTTTTTTGTAAATCTTCAAACGTTCTAACATTAGAGCACAATAAGTTCGTCTTAAAAGTTTTATCAACAATAATATGTACTGAGTCTGCATCAATTTTATGGGAAACAACTTTAGAACTAACTTCTTGCTGACAAGGAGTGAAAAGGTTTTGCATTCCTATTGGTAGAGTATCAACTTCAAGGATTTTCATTCCCTCAAAATCTATATCCATTAAATCTTTCTTTTTCCAAGAAATATCATCATTTTCTTCTTCTTTATTAGAGCACTCATCATCACTGTTTTTAGCACATCTAAAAGATTTGTGTTCAATAGGAAATTCGATAATAGGCTTAGAGTTTAATTGATTCCCTATGACATTATCCTCTGTTTCAAATGAATAAATTTCTAGCTTATCTTTTGTTATTTTAAAGCTGGCTAGCTTTTCTTCACCAACGAAAAAACTTCTAGTCCCAGCATTATAATATCCACCCTGTTCTACAGTCGGTATATAAAGATAAACACTCTCATTTACCTTTTGTTCAAGTTCAGCATTCCCTTCATTAAAAACCACAGACTTCCCTGGATTATCAGCTGTTGCAATTAAGGATTTACTAACAATTTCAGATTCTTTATAAATCGCTTCATATGGTCTATCCTTTGCACATGAAATGATTAAAAAGACTACTAAGTAAATCAGCTTTTTCATTTTCTCTCTCCTTCCCTATAAACTTAAAGTTAAACCACTATAAAAAAGTGACTTATCAGTTAAAAAATATTTATTAAGATCTTGATTTTGCCCAAGATCATTTAAAAGATTAGAATCATTTGCCAGTCCTACATAAGTAGAAATATTTTTATGTAATTTATAACCTAAATAGAGTCCAAAAGATCCTAATGTATCTTTGCTGACACCGTTATATGTATAAGGTTTTAAAAATAAATATGAGGCCTGAGCACTCCACTTTTTACTTATGGAAAAGTTTAAAGCTGGCCCAAACATTAAAGAAAAACTTTGGTTACTACTTCCTAAAAAACTAGTTTTAAATTCGTGAGAATATTTTCTTCCCTCTAGTCCTAATTCAACTGAAAACTTAGAACTTTCTCCTAGCTTAGTATTTAAATAGGCACCAAGCATTGCAGAGCCATTTTCATAGAGAACATCTTTACGGAAATCTGATAAAGCGATTCTTATATCAGCACCTATGGCAAGATCAAAAATCGAGCTTAATTTTTTATTTAGAAACCTTGATTTTATTCTAAAATCGCTTAAGTCACCATCTCTATAGTTTTCTAAACTCTTGTTATGATAAAGTTGATAAGAGATATTTATTTTTTTTGAAACCTTATGTCTTAAAGTAAAATTTGAAGCAAGGAGCATATTAGAGTTGGCAGAGCTTGCTTTATATCGATTTGTATAAAAAGTACTATTGATAGAGGGAGTAAAGGTCTTTTCATTAAGCTTACTCTCAGAAATATTATTACTAGGATAAGCTAGTCTTAATAATACAAATATAATCAATAGATAGAGCTTCATGCTTATCCTCCCACTATCAACAGTAGTTGCAAGAAACATGACAACCTGTGGAAAGTTTTTCCTATAGATAATTTAGAGTTAGTGAAGAAGGCTTTGAATTCAGGGTCACTTTGTCCCTGTCAAAATGTCCCTGATGTAAGATGATCTTATAAATGTGGCCATAAATTTTTGAAAACTAGCGAAGCTTGGACCAAAAATATGAATACATCATTGAAGTATTAAAAGACTTTTCTTTAACTGTTGACCCACCACTATGTCCCCCATTTTCAAGCTCTAAGTAGAAAGTCGAGAAACCTTTATCTATAAGTTTTTGATTCATTTTTCGTGCATGCCCCGGATGTACTCTATCATCTTTAGTAGAGGTATTTAAAAGAATCTCAGGGTATTGTTTGGCTGTATCAATATTGTGATATGGAGAATATTTTTTTATAAAATTCCAATCTGTAGTATCAGGATTTCCATATTCTGAGATCCATGCTTGTCCAACAAGGAGCTTGTGGAATCTTTTCATATCTAGTAACGGGAAACCACAATAAATGGCACTAAAGAGATCGGGTCTTTGTGTAAAAACTGCTCCCATTAATAATCCACCGTTACTAGAACCAAAAGCTCCAAGATGATCAGGGTTTGTAAATTTACGAGTAATCAAATTCTCAGCAACGGCTAGAAAATCATCAAAACTATTTTGCTTATTTTCTAAACGTCCCCCTTCATACCAATCACTGCCAAACTCTCCACCGCCTCGAATATTGGCTAAGACAAAAATTCCTCCACCTTCTAACCATAATCTCCCAATTATTGGTGAATATGTGGGTAGCTCTATACCACTAAATCCTCCATAAGCAGTCATGAGAGTTGGGTTCTTTCCATTTAACTTCACACCTTTTTTATGAGTAATATAGTAAGGAACCTTCGTTCCATCTTTACTCTTTGTCCAAAGTTGTTTGATTAAATACTTAGAGGGATTAAACCAGTTCTTAGATTCATAGACTTTTTGTGTTTTATTAGTTTTTCCATTGTACTCAATTAATGTTTTAGAAATTAATGAATTTTGCATGTTAAGCAATAATCCATCATTTGATTTAATTCCTGAAAAACCAGAAATATTACTCATCTTAGGTAACTTTAATTTCGTTAAATTATTACTAATAAGATTATATCTCAAAACTTCAGTTTGAACATTTGCATCATGAAAAATATAAAGTGATTCACTATTAGCTATAACATTACTAATTCTTACTAAGGGTGCGTTCCAAATAAAACTTAATCTCTCTACTCTTCCTATGAAAATATCTTCAATAGAGATTGAAAAGACACTGTTTCTCGGCATCTTTTTACTTTGGTGTTTAAAAGGAACCTTATTAGAAAAAAACATCTCTCCCTTAAGCTTTCCATGAAACTTAAGTCCAGCTTTTTTATTAACACCTACAGAGAAGACCTTCTCCTTTGTGACAACATAATGAGCGATGTTAATCCAATCATCTTCCCAATGCTCAAGCATGACATAACTTTGATCACCATCAGTAAATGGAGCTATTCTAAGAGTTAGATCACTTTTCTTGGCCTTATATAAAATCTTTGACTCTCTAAGATCTTCATTTCGAATATGTAATCTTAATATACCAGGAAGTTCTAATTCATTTTTTCCTTCTTTAGTAAGAGCATCTGCAAAATACAGCTCATTTTCACTAGCATAGGCAACTGCACTTTTAGAGGGGTTAAATGAGAATCCATTTTTCTTAGATTCTAACTTAATGAGATCAAATTCTATAATATACGATGAATCCTTGCCACCTTCCGAGAGATAAAAAATACAATGATCAAGCCTTGATGGACTAAGACACGTAAAGAAACCTTCCCCTCCCCACTTAGTATTAAAAAATAAATTTTTTCCTACTTTACGAGAGTATTTATCTAGATCAAGCATCGCTTCCCAAGATTGTGGGTTATCAAGTTTGCTAATCTCATTTAGTGGAATCCTAATAAGAAGACCATTTTTATACTTATCATTTTGTAGTACACTGTAATAATATTCACCATAAGTTCTCCCAGGTGGAATCTCTTTAGTATTGGAATAGATTTCAGCAGCAGCTTTTTCTAACTTATTTGAAAAATTTGAAGTTAATTTTTTAACAGTTTTTTTGTTCTGGCTCTTTATCCACTGCTCTACACGTTGATCATTACTTTTTTCAAGCCAAAGATAAGGATCTACACCAGCATAAGTTAAGTTAAGTACTATTGAGACAAAGATAAATATTTTCATAAGATGAATGATATCTTTCAAGTAGCATACAAGCAAGATTCTTAATAATCTATAGACCTAAGAACTAAAAAAGAAGATTAAAAATCAACTTAATTTTCCCGTCAAAAACCTGACTGTTTTATCCAGCACTCAGTTTTTATGTGAAATTAAAATCTAAGATTTGATGAGATAAGTTTAAGGTAAGTAGCATTTCTCACACTCAATTCGACGGCTTTAGGAAGATAAACCTTATTAATCTGTTTTAAAAGCCCAGAATAACCTCTACTACATTGGTTAATTTTTTCTATTGATAAAAGATTTTCTTTATCAAAACGAATTCTTTTAAAAAAATCTAACACTGATTCAGGCTCATTAATTATTTCATGATAAGCAACATTGTATTGTATAAGTTTTTTATATCTATTTGGTAATACATATTGGTCCGTTAGTTTCTGTAGCGACTCTTGAGAAGTATAAAGCCTTGCAAGCTGTTCATATTTATCTAAATCGCTACGTTCGTTTTTAATTTTAAGTGCACCAGGCAAAATTGCATCACAAATTTCAAATTCTTCTAAGTGTTTGTAAAACAAGTATGTGTTTTGACTGCTTAATACTTTTTCAACTTCTTTAAAAATTCGATCATTTGATAACTCATTTAATACTTTTTTAGAAATCATCTCTTGCAAAAGTTTTTTTGTCTCACCATGAAACGTGAAATCCAGTTGGGCAGCAAAGCGCATTCCTCTTATCACTCTCAAGGGATCCTCAACAAAGTGCCCAGAAATATGTCTTAAAATTTTATTTTGTAAATCAACCTTCCCATTAAACAAATCAGTAAGTTCGCCATCACGCTGGGCCATTGCATTCACTGTAAAGTCTCGTCGTAATAAATCTTCTTCCAAGGTGATACTTTTATCAAAAACAAATTTGAATCCTTGATATACAGGACCAACCTTAATTTCTTTTCTAGCAAGTGCATATTCTTCTGAGGTTTCAGGATGCAAGAAAACAGGAAATTGCTTTCCAACTTGTTTATATCCAAGCTTGAGCATCTCTTCAGGGCTTCCTCCCACAACAAGATAATCTTTATCTCCTATAGGTCGATTTAATAATTGATCTCTAAGAGCTCCACCTACAAGATAAATTTTCATGAAAGTGGGTCAATGGCTTCTATTTCAGCAAAGGCCTTTGCTCTTAATAGGCAAGAATCGCATTCATTACAGGGAGTCGTTTCAGATTGATAGCATGACCAACTTAGTTCAAGAGGAGCTTTTAATTCTAAACATTTATTTAAAATTTGAGCTTTCGTCATTCTAATGATTGGGGTTTCAACTTTTAAACTATCACAAGTTGATGCCACTCTTATTAAGTTATTATAAGTTGCGTAATACTCTGGGCGACAATCTGGATATCCTAGGGCATCCTCAAGCACTGCTCCTATCATTAAAGAATTACCATTGATAGTTTCAGCATATGAAGTGGCAAAACTTAAAAAAATAGTATTTCTAAACGGAACATACGAATTAGGTATAGATTTCTTCTCTAGCTCAACTTCAACATTTATATCTGAATCTGTTAAAGAGGAACCTCCAATTTTTTTAAGTGCATCTAACTCAAGAATCGTTCTAGACTCTTGCCCAATTTTATAATGATCACATATTTTATTAAAACATTGCTTTTCTTTCTTATTAGTCTTTTGACCATAATCAAAAAAAAGTGCATATAAATCATCACCTCTGTCATGGGCAAGTGCCGTAATTAATAACGAATCCATTCCACCACTTAATAATAAAATTGTTTTATGCTTGCTCACAATATCCTCGAATTGCCTCACTAACTCTTTCCATAATAATCTTTGCTTTCATCTTCGAATCTTTGTGATAGTCAGGACTTTCGTATTGAAGATAAAATTTAATTTTAGGTTCTGTTCCAGATGGCCTTACATGCACTGTAAGACCTTCTTCATAATAAAAACTCAAGACATTACTACTATGGCTAAAATCTAATTTCCTACGGGCACTATTTGCAAAAGAATATTCATATAAACCTAGATAATCTCTAACGGAGATTGCTTTTAAATCTGTAATCTCATGAACTCCATCTAGTCTCATTCCGTCCATAATACTTTGAATTCTTCCCAGGCCACTTGAGCCTTCATAATTCAAACTTACAAGTCGCTCTTCATGATAACCAAACAATTTAAAAAGCTCATCTTTCAAATCAACTAATTTCATATTTTTAGCTTTATAAAAAAGCATCATCTCAGCAAACAATGTTGCTGAACTAATTCCATCTTTATCTCTTAATCCATTATGGGATAGACTCCCAAACGATTCCTCACTCCCAAAGATGAATTCAAGATCTTTACGCTCATCTATCCCAGCACAAATCCACTTAAAACCAGTTAGAGTCTCATGAACATCCACATTAAAATGCTTAGCAATTTTATCTTGGAGCCGACTTGTAACTATTGTTCTAATGATAAAAGCATTTTTAGGTAATTGATTAAACTCTTTCAGGGTTAATAATTTATAGTATAAAAGAAAATAAACGATCTCATTTCCTGTAGGGTAATAAACTTCTTTATCATTTATCGCTATGCCCATCCTATCAGCATCTGGATCTGAAGCAATAACAAGATCAGCATGACTCTTTATCATACTCTCAACGGCTAAAGTTAAGGCTTCCGGATCTTCCGGGTTTGGATAATTCGTGGTTGGGAAGTCCCCATTGGGTTCTCCTTGAGAAGCAAGCACACTAAATTTCGAAAAGCCTAATTCAGTGAATGCTCTTTGAGCACTTTCTCCACCAACACCATGAAGAGGAGTATAAATAATACTCAATTTTTCATGATTAGCTTTAATGAAATCTGCCCTCAAATGCTGCTTATACATAACTTCGAAATATTTATCATAAGTAGATTGATCAATAGTTTTAATCTTTCCTGATCTGATAGATTCAAAATCCAACTCGCTCCATGAGGTTTCTTTAAAAATACTCATCACTGCTTGATCGTTGGGAGGAATTAATTGGCCACCATCAGACCAATAAGCTTTAAATCCATTATACTCAGGTGGGTTGTGACTGGCAGTCATCATAATACCACATGAGCATTTTAATTCTCTTATAAAAAAGGATAATAAAGGAGTTGGCGTTGGTCTTGGAACGATGTAAACATCTAGACCAAGTTTAGCTAAAATTTCAGCACTTTTTTTAGAATACTCTTCACTTGTATGTCTTGAGTCATAGGAGATAGCAACAGATGTCCCTCCAGAGTTAAGGCTAGCCTTGCCTAAGGAATAAGCAGCTTTAGTAACATTATAGACATTCATTCTATTTGGACCAAAACCTACAATAGATCTCAATCCAGCGGTTCCAAAGCTTAAGTCTTTGTAAAATAGCTCGAAAATCTCATCATCATTACCAGATTTTAGAATCTCAGCTAGTCCTGCTCGATCAGATTGATCGAAATACTCATTTTCTACCCAAGAACGGGCAAGATCTAGGCTTTGTTCATTAGTTCTCATAAATTTTGCTCACCATAAACTTTCATTCTACATATTGCACAATATTAAAATCTTCTCTATATTATCCTCTACAAGAGAGAGTGTTAATGGCAAACCCTAAAAAGAAGCATGAATTAAATATTGCAGGAAAATGGTATTGTACTGATCCAGATGATGAAGATGGAGAAGGATGTATTGCCTGTAACGTCTGTTATACAGGAGCTCCAGATTTTTTCGCTGAAGATGATTATGGAAACGCTTATGTAAAGAAGCAGCCTGAAACGGCTGAAGAGATAGAACTATGCCAAGAGCAAGCTGATATGTGTCCAGTATGTTCTATTGGAGATAATGGTGAAGTCTCGAGTTGAGTAGTGCTCAAATAGCTACCCTTTTTGCGCTGTGTGCCAATTTATGTTTTTCGATCTCTACTATATATTTCTCTATTCTTTCTAAAAAAAATGGCACTTTATGGATTAATAGTCTTAAAACTGGCATTGCCTTCATTTGTTTTGCGGCCTTATTTTTAATCTCTCCCTCAGATATCTTTGTCCAAGCAAGTCTATTCTTTTTCTTTAGTGGAATTATCGGCCTTGGCATTGGTGACATTTTTCTTATCAAAGCATTTGAGGAATTAGGCCCTTCCAGAACACTTATTTTGTTTTCTTTTCAACCGATAGTCTTTCTGATTGTTGATTCATTTCTTTTAAACATTCATTTAAGTAGTGCCAATATTATCTCTGTAAGTCTTTTTATTCTCTGCATACTTTTATTTTCCAGAGAAAGTATTAATCAAAATAAGGATTGGAATTTAAAAGGTATTTATATTGCTCTTACTGGAATTTTTTTAGACGGAACGGGATTATTTTTAACAAAAAAAGGTTTTATTGCCACACGTTTAGACGGCGTGAGTGCAAATTTTATTCGTTGTTTTGGTGCAGTATTAGTCTATTTTCTTATTAGCAGATTTCGACCAATACAATTAAGAGAAAAATTTCTCGCCCTTGATCCTGATTTAAGAAAAAAGGCCATCATCTTCAGTTTCACTGGAGCGTTTTTATCATTATTTTTATATTTAAACGCGATAAAATTGGGAGCACTATCAGTTGTGACAGCAATCTCTGTTACTGGTCCAATTTTTACAACTATATTTGAATCAATTATTTTAAAAAGACCACCAACGAAGACTTTGTATTTCTGTCTGATTCTATTTCTAAGTGCTTTCTTAATTAATAATTTATAAAAAAATCTACTACTTACGACAATTTAAAATAGTATTTCCATAAATTACAGATCCAATTAATCCGAAAAGAGAATTACTAGAAGAGCTCAATTTTAAGCTCTTCAAAGTCGCATGCTTTTGCATTGCTCCTGCGTGACCTGTTGGAAGATTAATAACTTCTCCGTCAATCTTCATTGCATACTTAGTTGTAATAACTCCTACCCATGAATAACCTGAAACTTGATGTTTACCTGTGAAGAGATGCTTAGAAAACTTGTTACTATAGTCCATATGACCAAAGTGGATCTGCCTTGAAAATTCTTTACCATCTTTTATATACTTTATTGTTGGACTTGGAGAATCTTCAGACTTCACAACAGTACAATTCTTAAACTTACTATTTTCAATAAACTTATAAAAATCTGAGACACTAATATCATTAGAAAACAGACTCATGCTTGAAAAAGCGATAATCAGTAACATTTTTAAATTCATAACTTTTTTATCCTTATTAAGTGTAATTCTTAGATCGTTTGGACTATAACACCCTTGGTCATTTATAAGATGGAATCTTATATAATTTTCACTAAGCTTGTATTTATTACATACCTGAGGAGTTAAATTGTTCTATTGGATACTTTTTAAGTTGTTCTAAAGTATTTTAAGATTTAATTGAGATTTTTCAATATTTCATATTTGAATTTTTTTAATTTTTAAAATACTCAATAATCGAGGATTTATACTGATCAGTAAGATTTTTAGTTATTTTCAGTATAGATTCAGTATTTTCTTTCATAAATCTTGCCTGTTCTAAATCAAATTCTAACTCACCTTGTGAGAACTCTCTTCTCTCAATCTTGTCATCTCGCTGCATTGACAAGAACTGAAGCTTCTCAAGTTCACAGTTTTCTTTATTAAAATAGATCCAAAAATATTTCTGATCAGCAGAAGCTCCCTGTTCAATATCTAACTTTTCAAATTCAGATATAATTTCTCTATCATTTTCAAATGAATAAAGAATTTTTAAATTTTGATGTATTGATTCTTTCATCTTCTTTGATCTATTAGCTCATCCAGTTTTCATCACTTTGAGCTTCCCACTTTATCGTAACTTTCTTTAACTGTGACCAAAAATTCAAGCTTGGGGTTCCCGTAATATCTCCATGACCAAACTTTGATGCTGCCATTCCACCAAAAGAAAAAGGCTCTCTTGGAACTGGTACACCAATATTAACCCCAACCATTCCGGCTTTTGCACTAGAGATTACTTTCTCAGCAAGTGAACCGGTAGAGGTAAATACCGAACATGCATTTCCATATTCATTTGAGTTTTCAATTTTCATCGCATCACTAATCGAATGACAACGTATTATTGATAAAATAGGACCAAACAATTCAGTAGTTGCTGCAAAGGATCCTGGTTTAACATTATCTAAGATAATTGGACCAAACCAATATCCACCATCAGTTGGGTTGGTTTTTTCTCTTCCATCATAAAGTAGTATTGCTCCTTCACTTAGCGCCTTGTCAATTCCTGAGTTTAAAAAATCAACTTGTTCCTTGGAAATAATAGCTCCCATTCCCTCTCCCAAGTGATGAGAATCAGCTCGTTCGACTATTTTCTTAAGTAAGTGATCGACATCTCCTACCGCTAATAAAACACTTGCGGCCATACACCTTTGACCAGCACAACCGGTAAAAGAATCACTAATACCCTTTCCACTTAATTTAGGGTCCGCATCAGGTAGAAGTATAATATGATTTTTAGCTCCACCTAAAGCTAGAACTCTTTTATAATTTCTAGAAGCTTGATCATAAACAATTTTGGCTACCTTAGTTGATCCGACAAAGCTAATAGTACTAATTTCTGGATGGCTTATAATCGCTTCAACCGAAGTCTTAGATCCTTGATAAACTGACAAGACGCCTGATGGTAGACCCGCTTCTTTAAAAGCATTAGCTAAGCTAATAGCGGTTAAAGGGGTTTTCTCTGAAGGTTTCCAAATATAAACATTGCCTAAAGTAATAGCAATAGGCATAGTCCACATCGGAACCATGGCTGGAAAATTAAAAGGAGTAATACTAGCAACAACCCCCATCGCTTCTCTTCTATATTCGCAACTTACCCCACGTGAAACTTCCATCTTTGTCATGGAATCACTGTTTTGTAGACTAGTAGCAAACTCTAAAACCTCTATCCCTTTCATGACTTCAGCCTTTGCTTCTGAAAAAATCTTTCCATTTTCAATGCAAATTAAATTTGCAATTTTATCAATATCCCTAAGTAAAATTCTTCTTAACTCAAACATCACTTTTGTTCGCTCTTTCAAGGGAGTTTGCGACCAAGATTTAAAAGCAACTTTTGCACTTTTAACAATGTTTTCAAGATCAGATCCCGTTGATTCATAACTATGACCAATAGCTTCACCAGTGTAGGGAGAATGAATATCAAATTTCTCTCCTGATCCTTTGACCCACTCATTATTCAAAAAATTGAGTGCAGGCTGTGGTTGATTAGAAAATTCTAAATTATTCATGAAGTCTCCTTAAATAAAATGTAAAGTTTTTGAATCAAAAGAAAAACTTATCTTTTGATCTATATCAAAGTTTTGATTGCCAAAGATAGGAGCAAGAATAGCAATTTCTTCTTCTAAAACTTTGACTCTTAGATTCCAATTTGCTCCTAAATACGTAGCATTTGTGATAACTCCAGTATGGTTACCATCAGATTTAATCTTTATAAATTCTGGCCTTGAAATAACTTGGTTTAAATTTTTAGCTGAAGATTGATTATAATCTACTCCTAAAATTTTCACCTTATTACCAACCATTTTAGCTGGAAGTATGTTTGCTTGCCCAACAAAGTTTGCCACGAACTCACTCTTAGGCTTTGAGTAAATCTCAATCGGTGAACCAACTTGTTCTATAACCCCGTGATTCATAACAACAATCTTATCACTCACTGCCATCGCCTCTTCTTGGTCATGAGTGACATAAACAACTGTGATTCCAAAATCTCTCTGAATTCTTCTAATCTCTTCTCTCATGGAGATCCTAAGATTAGCATCAAGGTTTGATAAGGGCTCATCAAATAGCATTACTTCAGGTTCCATCACTATCGCCCTGGCCAAAGCAACTCTTTGTTGTTGTCCCCCAGACATTTGATGAGGATATTTATCTTTATTTGGAGTTAAACCAGTCATTTCAATAATTCTGTTCACTTTTTTATTAATAGTAGGTTTTGGAGTGCCCTTTTGCTTTAGCCCATATCCAATATTTTCTCTAACACTCATATGCGGAAATAGTGCATACGATTGAAAAACCATGGGAAAGTTTCTTTCATAAACTGCTTTATGAGAAATATCATTACCGTTAAAATATAAATTCCCTTCACTGGGTCTTTCAAAGCCAGCAATAATTCTAAGAAGAGTTGTCTTGCCACATCCACTTGGACCCAAAAGAGTGAAAAACTCACCATCGGTAATTTCTAAATTAATATTTTTCAGGGCACTGAAATCTTTACCATCGTCAGTTTTAAATCTCTTATGAAGATCTCTAATTAATAAACTCATATTTAATCCTCTGCTTTAATCTCTTTGCTTAATACCTTTTCGATATATAAAAAACTGCATAATTCCTAACACACTTCCTGCCGTTAAAATAAGTAAAACACATATTGCACAAGCCACTGATAAATGACCGTTTTCAACTTGCCCCAATAAGGAAACTGTTAGCAAGTTCCAAGACCCAGATACCACAAAAATAATTGCTGAAATAGCCGTAAGACACCTAACAAAACTATAGGCAACACCAGAGAAGAATGCAGGTGCTAATAATGGAGCAGTTATATCTTTAAGAGTAGTGACTGTATTTGCCCCTAAATTCATAGCAGCTTCTTCAATTGCGGGATCAAGCTGCTTTAGACTAGCAATGCTAGATCTGATTCCAACAGGCATATTTCTAAATATAAACAAGAGAATAATAATAGCACTTGTTCCAGTTAATAAGAATGGAGAATCATTAAATGCTAAGATATATCCAATACCTACAACTGTTCCCGGTACTGCGAAACTTAACATAGAAGTAACTTCCATTATGTTCTTCCCAACAAATTTCTTCCTCACAATCAGGTATGAAATCATTAATGCCATGAAACCAGTTAAAGGAGTAGCAACAGCTGATAAGAGAAAAGTATCTTGAATATAATTCCAAGAATCTTCAACTCCTGAGAAGTAGTTTCTGAAGGTAAAAGTATGATCAGCTCCCCAAACCTTTACAAAAGATCCCCATACAACCGCTCCATAGAATAATATAATCATAGAGGTTGTAATGAAAATCACACTTCCTAGGAATATATTAACTAGAGTTGAATGAGATTTAAAAAAACTCGTCGTTGAGCTCTTGCCTGTCAGAGTTACGAATGACTTTCTATCTACATAATACTTTTGAACAAAAAATGCTATTAATGCTGGAACAAGCAATACCATCGATATAGTCGCTCCCATTGGCAGGTCAAATTCACCTGTAATTTTAAGATATGCTTCAACTGATAACACTTTAAATCCACCAGATAAAACAAGTGGGTTTCCAAAGTCAGCAATGGATTCAATAAACAATAATAAAAGTGAAGAATAAATACCTGGCTTTGTTAAAGGAAAAATAACTTCTCGAAACGTTTTTGAAGGACTTGCCCCCATATTATGAGCTGCATCTTCAAGTACAGGGTCAATCGCAGAAAAAACTCCTGTAAAAATAAGAAAGGCAGTAGGAAAGTAGCTCATCGTCTCAACTAATAACAATCCTTTGAATCCATAAATACTAAAGCCAGGTCCAAATAAGGGCGTAATAATAGTTCTGGTGATGACTCCATTTTGGCCAAGTAAAATAATGGCCGCCAGAGAAATGACAAAGGGAGGAGAAATCATTGGAAAGGTCCCAAATATTTTAATAAGTCCCTTACCGGCAAACTTAGATCTTGTGACAACATAAGCAAAAACATATCCAATAAACGTCCCTAGAACGGCAACCGAGGATGCAAGCATTAAGGTGTTCCATAAAGGTTTTAAATTAAATGAGCTTGAAAAAAATTTCTGATAATACTTTAAAGTAAATCCTCCATCATACACACTCATCCAAAAAACTTTAAATAGAGGATAGACAATAAATAGAAAAAGCAGCAAAAATATTGCTCCCACTAAAAGATAGAGTGGCTTCCTATCATCTCCAATTTTTTTAGAAACGTTAGACTTAGTTAGTAACTGTTGTCTTCCATTGTTCAATAACTCTTGCTTGCTCATTAGCCGCCTTTAATGCATCAAACTCTATTAAGTTTACCTCTGATCTTTTTATCATCCCTTCTGAAGGAGTTATCTCAGGATTAAGAGCAACTCTGAAGTATTTATTAAAACCCGATTGTCCTTTTGCAGATGCAAAATAATCAATGAATTTTTTCCCTAATGTATTATTAGGTCCATTTTTTACCAATGCCATCGAGCCAACTTCAAATCCAGTCCCTTCAGATGGAAAACTCAGTGTCACAGGATAGCCTGCCCCTTTACCTTTTTTAAGAATATCATGAGAAAAAGAGATCCCAACCGCTATTTCCCCGATACCGGCCTGAGTGACTGCTGCTGAACCTGACTTATTATAATGATGAATTTGTGAATTTAAATTCTTTATAAACTCCCAACCCTTCTTCTCCCCCATCATCTGTAGGATTGAAGAAACTACCGTGTAAGCCGTTCCCGAGGTATAAGGATAAGCCATTGAAACTTTGCCTTTAAATTCGGGCTTTAAAAGATCGTTCCATGATTTAGGAGCACTAACTCCTAGTTCTTTAATTATCTTATCGTTAGTTGCAAAACCTATCGCTCCAAAATAAATCCCAGTCCAGTGGTAATCCTTGTCGCGTTGATTAAGATCTAATTCATAATTTACAGCAGGTTTATAAGCTTCTAATAAGCCTTTTCTTGTTGCTGTGATAAACTCAGGACTAGTCCCACCAAACCAAATAGAGACTTGAGGAGAATTTTTCTCTGCCATCAATCTTGCAAGTGTTTCACCTGTAGACATACGAACCCAATTAACTTTGATACCGGTATCAGCTTCAAATTTCTTAATATAATCAGCAGTTTCTTTTGCATCTAAACTACTATAAATATTTAAAGTATTCTCATTAGACTTCGAACAAGAAAACATAAAAAGTAAAATTAATATAAATTTCATAATACTCCTAATTATAAATCATATGCTTTCTAACATATTGAATAAGTTGATCATAACCACCTAAAAACTGATTAATGGTATATTTACAAGCTCCATAACTCTCAATATCGCTAACATTAATTCCTGTTTCATCATATACCTTTCTAAAGTCAGCAAAGTTTTCTCGCAATGTATTTACAATACTTTCATCAACTGGTTCATTGATCTTACTTTCAACTTTAAAATCACTCTTATCAAAACGATTCCACCACTTATAAGGAATAGTCATTAAAACGTCTTGCCCATTTAACTCACTCCATTGCATTGGATTCCTATAAGCTGCACTTAAAAGTCTAGCTTTATAACCTCGTTCTTTAAATATCTTATAAGCTTTTTTAAATACACTCACTCCACCCCAATGAGTAACACTCGGATCGAGTGCTATATTTTTCTCGTCCATCTCTTTTCTTAATTGATCATCAATTCGTCCAACCATAATAGTAATATAAGGAGTGACCTTAGAAACATCTATCCCACTTGCTTTCGCTCTTTCTAGCCCTCTCTCTATCGCTTCTGCTGATGCGATCACTTGTGACAAGGAAAAGCTTACAGTTGCATTGACACATACTCCTTGCGCCGTTAATTCTTCAAAAGTCTTAATTCCTTCAAGTGTAGATGGAGCCTTAATAGCAATATTAGGTGCAAGCTTAGATAGTTTCAGTCCATGTTCAGTCATCAACTCTGAGTTTTTATAATATTTAGGATGAACTTGAACAGAGAGTCTCCCCTTCATTCCAGAAGTTTTTTCAAATACTGGCAACAAGACCTTAGAAGCTTGAGTACAAACTGTTTCTACTAACTTCCATGCAATTTCATCTTCAGTTGAGTGAGGATAATCAACAATTATTTTCTGAAGGACACTTTTCCATCTAGCTTCATCATTTTTAACTGCATTAAAAACAATCACTGGGTTTGAGGTAGCTCCACTAGCACCTTTTAAAACGGCTTCCTCTAATTCTGTAATGTTACAAGAATCGTTCCACCACTGCGTTCCTACATTATTTGTTTCAATCATCTTTGAATTCATCATCATCCTTTATTTTAAATTTTCTAAGAAATATCTTCTTGCAATTTGGGCATACTCTAAGGCATTAGCTCTCTTGGGATCTTGTTCTGCTTCCACAACCAACCACCCGGTATATCTATCTTTTTGTAATCGCTCAAATAGAGGTAAGTAATCCATTCCTCCATCACCTGGGACTGTAAAAATTCCTTCACAAACACACGTTTTAAAATCCCAACTCTTCTGTCTTCCAAGTTCTCTGATTTTTGGTCTTATGTTTTTAGTATGAATATGAGTAATTCGATCTTTAAATTCATCATAGATCTCAAGTGGGTCACATCCAGCGACCATCAAGTGGCCGGTATCTAAAAGTAATTGTAAATACTTAGTATTTTTCATTAAATTTCTAATATGTCTTTTAGTTTGAACAACTGTTCCCATATGATGATGATAAACTGGCTTCATTCCTCTATTAATAGCAAATTGAGCCAAGAGATCCATCCCTCTAAACAAGCGCTCCCACTCAGTTAAAGTTAACCAGTCAAACTCCCCAAACTCTAAACTCGCTCCGACTACGGAATGAATTGATCTGGTACATTCTGCAAGAATCACAATTTCAGAACCAGCTTTTTTTAAGAGCTCAATATGATTTTCAAGAGACTTTAATTCACTCTCCAGATTATTTGAAATGACAAACGTACTATGCCAACCAGAGATAAGTTTAAGATCATACCCTTTTAGAGTATTTTTGATACTTAATGGATCTTTAGGAAATTTATTTCCTAACTCAGTTCCTTGATATCCAGCTTTTTGCATTTCAGATAAACAGGTCTCTAATGTAATCTCTCCTCCTAATTCATGAAAATCATCATTAGACCAATTAATTGGATGTATTCCTAATTTAACCATTAATAATAAAACCTTTGTTCTTTTTTCATTTCTTTATATTTCTTCAAAGTTTCTTGAACGTTTTTATCATTGGAGACTTCACTAATAGGAACGTCCCACCACGAATACCCTTTCAAAGGAGTTGAAGGCTCAACCTCTGTATAAATAAGAGTTGTTCCATTTTCTTTCTTAGCCTCACCAAGTGCAATTTTAAAATCTTGCTCATTAAAAGCACTAAAAATTTTTGCTCCTAAACTTTTAGCGTTTTCAAGAAAGTCTATCTTAATTGTTTCTCCGCTTAACCCGCTACTATGTTCATTTTCTCTATACCTAAATTCATTACCAAAGCTTTTCCCTCCACAACCACGCTGTAGATTATGAATACATTGATAGCCATTATTATTCACAAGGATAATAGTGATTTTTTTACTCTCTTGAATGCTAGTGACTATTTCGTGATTTAGCATCAAGTATGATCCATCTCCTAAAATGGCGTACACCTCTCTATGAGGGGTGGCTAACTTCACTCCTAAAGCACCGGCAATTTCATAGCCCATACAGGAATATGCGTACTCACTATGATAATCCTTGCTCTCTTTTGATCTCCATAACTTATGTAGGTCTCCTGGTAAACCACCAGCAGCATGAACAATAGTGCAATCTTGGTCAGTGAAATCATTTAACACTCTAATGAGTTCACTTTGGTGCCACAGAGAATCTTTGTCTTTGAGTGGATGAGTTAATTCTTGATAATCTTTTATCCATAATTGTTTTAGTTTTTTTATCGTATCTTGGTATTCACTATTAGTTTCTCTAAGATCTGAACATGTATTAAGAATTGATAATGTTTCTTTTATATCAGCTGGAATTGAAAAAGCTCCATGCTTTTTAGAATCCATTTCATTTATATTTATATTGATAAATTTTACATTTTTGTTTTTAAATTGAGTTTTCGATGCTGTCGTAAAGTCAGAGTAACGACACCCTAGTCCAATAACAAGATCCGATATTTCGGCAAGCGAGTTCGCAGCTAAATTACCAGTGGTACCAATGGCCCCCAAAGAATACTCATGATTAAAACTTAATGCACCAGTACCAGCTTGAGTAAAGCTACATGCAATCTTAAACTTATCACAAAATTCTTTTAATTGCTCAGTTGCTTGAGAATAATGAACTCCTCCTCCAGCAATAATAAGTGGTTTTTCAGATTGGTTAACAAGACTCTTGAACTCATTAAGCTCAATTTGAGTTGGAGGCATTCGTCTTTGAACATGTACTTTTTTATCAAAGAAGTTTTTAGGATAATGATACTTTTGGGCCTGAACGTCCTCAGGTAAACAGATAGTCACAGCTCCAGTTTCACTAGGGCTAACCAAAACTCTCATTGCCTCTGGAAGGCTAGTAAGAATTTGTTCAGGTCTATTTATCCTATCCCAAAACTTAGAAACAGGTTTAAAGCAATCATTGACACTTATATCATGACTAAGAGGATGTTCTAATTGTTGAAGAACTGGATTTGGAATTCTATTTGCAAAGATATCACTTGGAAGAAGTAAGACTGGAATCCTATTGGTTGTCGCCGTTGCAGCACCTGTAATCATATTCGTTGCACCGGGTCCAACTGAACTTGTACAAGCATAAATTTTTGATCTATTTAAACTCTTTGAATAAGCGATAGCACTATGAACCATTGCTTGCTCATTCTTAGGTTGAAAAAAAGGAAAATCACCTTCTGAATTTTCAGAGATTGCTTGACCTAATCCTGCCACATTTCCATGACCAAAGATCCCCATTAAGCCAGTAACAAAACGAGTTTGAACCCCATCAATTTCAATATATTGATTTTTTAAAAACTTAATGAGTGCGGCTGCGCATGTTAATTCTATTGTCTCCATTAAAGCCCTTCAAAGTCTTTCGGAGACCAACCTTGAATATTCTCATTTAAAGTCCATTCATGATCTTTAGTAAACTCAAAACCCATATAAGGATTACCATCAATATGTCTTACTACCCATAAATAATACATCCCATAACCAGGAGCCGCACATTGAGAGTGATCAACATTACCGGTAATTTTAATAGTATCAAAATGCTTAACTTTATAAACATCTTCACCGAGCTCACCATGGCCATACCCTTGAGGTTCAGTAAATCTGTAATGATAAATCTCAGGCTGTTCGTGATGATGTGGTGGATAAGATGACCATCTACCAGCCAAATTAATGACTTCACCTATGACTAAGTTAGATTTGGGTCTAATGGTTTTATCAAAAATTAATCTCACATTTCTAAGACATGCATCTTGAACAAGACCTTTACCTCTAAATTCTGGAGTAAGGTTTTCACTTGAGAAAAACATTGGTTCAAATTGTAAGTTGTTGGAAGTTCTTGATACGGCCCATTCACAATCGCTCTTTGCTAAAATCTTAACAGCTGTATCTCCACAAACATGAAAGGCAATAGGTGCCTCATCAAAAATTGATTTTCGTTCAATACTTTTTTTAATATTTCCAAATTCAATATCTGCACTTCCACTCATTAAGACCCAAACAGATTCCTTCGAATGCGTTTCAAAATGTTCTTCGTTTGCACTTTGTTTAAATATTCCAAAGTCGATCATAGTATCTAAGTCACTATCGCCCTCTTTTGTAATAGAGTTATAACCTAATTTAAATCCTGCACGATCTTTCTTAATTAAAGGGTTCAAATTTGCTCCATTAATACAGCTCTATTTTCTTTCATTGAAAGATTACAAGCAATGGCAAGCCTACAAGCTTCCAGTCCGTCCTCCCCCGTAACACTAGGTTGCCTTTGTAACCTTAGGGACGTTAAAAATTCATTTATCTCAAATATGTAGGACTCTCGATATCTCTCAAGAAAGAAAAAAGGAAGAGGCTTTCTACACAATGTCTCTTGCCCCCAATAATCTACGGTATCTTGTTTTTCATTTCTTGCAAATAAACAACCTTTTTCACCAAAAGCTTCTATTCTTTGATCATAACCATAAAGGGCCTGCCTGGAATTATCTATAATTCCTAAAGCTCCACTTTTAAATTTTAAAGTAATCATCGCTGAATCTATATCTCCAGCTTCTTTAATTTCGTTACTAACAAGGTGAGCTCCTTTTGCAAAAACTTCGACAACATCCTCCCCCATTATAAATCGTGCCATATCAAAGTCGTGAATAGTCATGTCATTGAACAATCCACCTGAGACTTTAATATAACTTACAGGTGGTGGTGAAGGGTCTCGGCTCGTAATTTTTAAACTATGGGCCGCTCCAATCTTTCCATCTTTGATCTCTTGGCGCAAAGCTGCAAAGTTCTTATCAAATCTTCGATTAAATCCAATCTGCAAAGTCTTTCCAGATGCTTTCACTATCTCCAAAGTCTTTTTTATATTTTCTTGATCAAAATCAATCGGTTTCTCACAAAAAATATGCTTTCCTGCAAGAGCAGCTTTCCTTATAAAGTCACTATGAGTATCAGTAGATGAACAAATCATCACTGCTTGTATATTGGGATCATTAAAAACCTCAGACGCCTCAGATGAAACCTTCGTGACTCCTAATGATTGAGCTAACTTTTGAGCATTGTCTTTAAATGGATCACAAATATGAACCAGCTCTGCTCCATCAATAAATTTGACTAAATTATCTGCATGTAAACTTCCTATTCTCCCAGCTCCTAAGATCCCAATGTTCATACTTTGCCTTTAGTTGATTCATATATATCTAAAATTTTATTTTTTAATTCAGAGTTTATCCCAACTCCCACTCCTCCACCTTTAACTGCTTTATCAATATCAAATGGATAGAAGTAGCCACCAGCTTCTTCAATCATAATACTAGCGTGAATAAAGTCCCATATTCGAAGGTGCTCTTCTATGAAGGCGTCGTATCTTCCTGAGGCAACATAAGCAAGACCTATCGCTCCACTTCCACCGAGTCTAAGACTTACCTTATTTTTTATAAACTCTCCCATCATTGTGTGGAGATGAATATTATCAGTCCTATAGGAATGTCCAAGGCAAACACAACTCTCATTTAAATTTCTTATCTTCGAAACCTGAAGTTTTTTACCATTCAAAGTCGCACCTTGCCCACGTCGTCCGATAAAGAGTTCGTCAGTAACAGGATTAAAGATTATTCCCCATGTAACTTTCTTATTCTCAATAAAGCTTAAGCAAATTCCCCACATAGGAATTTTTCTCAAAAAGTTCTCTGTTCCATCAAGAGGATCAATAATAAATCCGCTAAGGCCTAAGTTCCCCCCAGATTCTTCTGCTAGGATAGAATGACCTAGAAAGTTTGTTTCTAATTTCTCAATTAGAAAATTTTCAATTTGTTTATCTGCTTGAGAGAGATAATCTTGAGTCCCTTTTAGGCTCATCTCAGGATTTTCATAATGCTCTAAAGCTATTGATCCGGCTTGTCTTACCCACTCTATGCATTTATTAATATCCACAGGAGTTTGCAACTTTTTATCTGTCATAGTATCTCTCATTGTTGGAAGTAAACTCACATTAATTCCTTGATAGCGTTTAATGATTGTATAGAATCAAACTCTGGGAAATATTCAAACCCCACAAAGCCTTGATAATTATTTTCTTTTAATAAGGAGATGAATTTCTTGAAGTTAAACTCACCTTTTGAATCTGGTCCAGTTCTACCTGGCCAATTAGCTAGGTGAATATGACCGATGTACATCAGGTTCTCAACTACCTGCTTATAAACATCCTCTCCCATCATTCCCATATGATAGGCATCAAATAAAAGTTTTACTCTAGGTGAGTCTACACCTTTAATAACTTCTATTGCTTTCTCAGTAGAGGCAAGAGAATACCCAGGATGATCAAGCCGAGTGTTTAAAGGCTCAAAAACAAAATGAAAATCATACTTCTCACCTAGCTTACCAACTTCACCAAGAGTAGTGATTGTCTCTTTTAATTTTTTTGACCAAGGTATTTCACTATTTGGTTGATCCACTCCACCAGTATCATTTAAAGGATCCATTAAGAGCATCAATGTATTAACTCCAATAGACTTTGCTCTTAGAATATTTTTCTCTATCTCTTGAAGATAACCTACTCTATCTGATTCAAGATAAGTCGTTCCGTCTCTTTGTCCTGAAAATAATGCAACATTAATGGGAAGCTCTGATTTCATCCACTCCCAATCCTTATCTTCAGCACTCCAGAACTCAATATAAGAAAATCCTAAATTCTTTAGTTCAAGGCATTTGTCTTGAAAGTTTTTATCTTGATAAATTGGTTCGATGCAAATTGAAAAATCCAATTTTCACTCCTAATTTAATCCATTAAATTATTAATACTTGATTGTATTTATTGTATGGAAGTCTCAAGGAATGTTCAATCACGATATAGAACTCTTATAAGGACAATAATTAAAGTGAATATCTATTATTTAGTAGAGTGTACAATATTAGCAGTGTAGGTCTTTATCGTATTAAGAGAGTTATAATTTTCAAAAGATTAATCCTTATCAATGAATACCTCGTATATAATATACCCTTGCACAACAAAGCCTGCAGTTCTAATTGCTAGACCTACTTTAGCAAGTTTTGCAACCATAATGGTTTGTATCTTTTCAGTCTCTTTCAGCAAAGTAGTTTCTCTATGGCTAAGATCCATAATACTTGGATTTAAGTTATGAAAGACTTCCTCAACCTGTTCACTATTTAAACTCAATTCTTTAATTGATTCATCGGCGATATCTTCTAAAGATTTTAATGTTGGGTTTTGTTGAGCCATTTTTTTTAAGGTTGCCAAGAAGAACACGAAATCATTTAAAAATCTTTGTCGTTTCTCCTCCACTTTCGAAAGAGTAGATGTGGACTCATTAGTAGCAAAACTCCTATCATAAGAGTTTAAATTATCAATGATTGGTTTTATCTGGCGTGACGTTTCTTCAACTCCTAATTTCTCTCTTATTTTCCATAGCAAATTTGAGACTAACAAGGAATCATTGTGATATCCATGCCCCGTGATTTTTGAGACATTATTTATTTTCTTCTTGGAAGATGTCGTCCTTTTTTCAATATCCCTTATAGCCACACCTTTTTTCGTTGCATCTAAACCTATTTGTGGACTTCCTGAAAAGTTAGCTGAAATGAAATCAGCAAATGCTTCTTGAAAGGTATTTGATCTATTTATAAAAGCTTTATCACTATAGGTGCGATATAATATTGCATGAACTCTTTCATGGTATAAAACGGTCTCGCTTTTTATAACATTCGTTTTCCTAAAAATAGGATTCATTGCAATAACTTTTTTTGATTTGCCATCCCACAAATTTATTGAAGATGGCTTTAAGCTAAACGGACCGGCGAGGTTTGGTAGCAATGGTTTATCATTAATTATAATTCTAGTAGATGAAGGCTTGGTAAAACCTAATTGAGTCATCGATTCATCAAATTTCAATGTGTTGTCTAAGATCGTCTCTCCGAGCTTCTTATTTGTTAATAATGTTCCAACTACTTCCACACTCTCACGTGAGGCAAGTTTCTTATACGGCTTAAAGATAATCTTGGATAGCTCTGAAGCCACAATGGGTAGTTCTATTAACTTTCCAGTCTTAGCTATTTTTTCTTCATTTTTAAGAATCTTACTAAGCGAGGAGACCTTTTTCGAATCGACTTCATGTATTTGATCATCATTTAAATACTTATAGACTAAAATAATTTCAAGTGTCTCAGGCCTTTCTTCAATGCCAATAAATTCAACTTTTTTAATTGAAGTCGTATTTTTTAAATGTATCGAATAGAGACTTTCTTCTTGTAGAGACCATCCTAAAATTCGGATTTTCTCAGCTATCCCTTTTTCAAGTTCTTTCTTAGCAAAATGATCTCCACATTGACCAAGTGATGCAATCGCTCTATGATCCTTAACTTGTTTAATTTTAATTGAAGAGCTTTTAAATGTTGAACAAGATGATAAACTAAAAATTATACTTATGATGAGAAAAAGTTTCATAACTCTACCTTGTGGATAAAATCTTACTCTATGGAAGCAGGAGCTCTAGTATTTTCAAATTGTATATTACGACCATTGCGTTGAGCCTTCTCAATAGCAACTTCTACATTATTTCTTCTTCCTTCAACTTCTATAATAGCTCTATCAGAAGATAGTTTGCTAATTCTAAAGACAGCGCCCGAGTGATCATCTCTCATTTTTTCTAAAAAATCAGCAACCTCATTAAAGTTGGAATATTTCAAACTAATACGATTTTTTTCTTCAAGATCAACATTTCTAGACAAAACACTTGTTAAATTTGAAAAAGGAGCAGAAGTTAAAGAAAAAACAATTTGCGCAAGCTTACTTGGGATCGATTTTTTTTCAGAAGTTATCGAATGATTACCTGCTATATTATTTCCTAATTCTATAACTTTGTTAGATCTATTTAAGAAAGTATAATCAATTTTATAACTAAACTCTAAGACATCATCTCTATAACTAAGTTTTTTTAACTTTAAATAAATATTTAATTTCACATCTGAATCATTTAATTCATCAGAATCTTTTCTCATATCAAATACTTCATAATTACTATTGGTAGATATTTTCTTTTTCCAAGAAAAAATTAAACGTTCAGAAAAATCCCGCTCTATAGATTCAAACTCATTCCAACTCAACCCACTGAGAGCATAATTAAAGTCTAAAAATATTCTTTTATCTTTTGGTGCATCAGTAGAGTTAGCATTTGAGTTAAGGACAAGGCCAAAAAGTATCACAGTATATAAAATAAATCTCATATACTAAAGTTAACACAATTTCCTTTTAGAAGCTCGTTTACCTGACTAACAAGCTTAGGGTTTGGACTGACGTAATAGTCTTCTCCTAGGTCCATTTTCGCTCTACACTCTCCATCATGAAAGACTAATTCTATGGGTGTAGCCCCTCTAAAAGTCTGAAGTATCTTTTTAAGCTCCATCATTGATTTTGGATTTCTCTCCTCAGTCTTTATAGAAATTGACACTTTTTTTACTTTCTCTTCGGCCCTTTGTCCGAGCTTAAAAACCTCGGTAGGGAAAAATTTTCTGGGATCTTCCGCTAGATTTACAAATCCTTTTACAATCACTGGATCATCAGTCCCAATCAATGGCTCAAACTCAGCAAAAGTCTTTGGAAAGACCACACATTCAATTTTACCGGTTAAGTCTTCAAGTTTAGCAAAGCACATTCGATCACCTTTTTTAGTAATCAAGGCTTTTTCAATGCTCAGCATCCCTGCTAAAGTGTATTCTCTTTTATCATTACCTTCCACTTCATTAATCTTACCTATCTCTAAAGAGACTAAGTCTTTAATAATTGTTTTCACTGCATCTAGAGGATGACCGGAAACATAAATCCCCATTAAACTTGCTTCGTAATTTAATTTCTCTTTATCATCAAAATCATCTACAAATTTTAAATCAATATTTTCAACATCTGACTTTACACCTTCAAAGGAATCAAAAAGATTGGACTGTCCGTTTTCTATATCTTTTTGTTTTCGAGAGGAAAAACTTAAAATTGTTTCTAGGTTCTCTAGTAAAGTTGCTCTATTATATTTATCACACCTATCAAATGCTCCTACTTTAATGAGAGATTCCAGAACACGCTTATTTATATTTTTTGAACTCACTCGAGAGCAAAGATCTATTAGACTTTCATAAGGTCCATTTTCGGTTCGCTCCTTCACAATCGCTTCTACCGCACCATTACCAACGTTTTTAACAGCTCCCATTCCAAAACGAATTTTCTCAGCACCAATAGTATTAAATAACCAAAGTGATTCATTAATATCAGGTGGTAAAATTTCAATACCATGTTCTTTGGCATCATTAATATAGTTTGTAATCTTATCTTTATTATTAATCTCAGTCCCTAAAAGAGCAGCAAAAAATGGTGCCTTATAGTAATACTTCAAAAAAGCTGTCTGATAAGCAATCACTGCATAAGCAACGGCGTGAGATTTATTAAATCCATACTCAGCAAACATGGCCATGAGATCAAAAAGCTCTTCAGCTTTTTTAACATCAAAACCATTCTTGGCAGCACCCTCTTTAAAGATTTCTTTATGCTTATCCATTTCTTTAATTTTTTTCTTACCCATAGCTCTTCTGAGCATATCGGCTTGACCAAGAGTATAATTGGCTATGATTCTTGAGATATTCATAACCTGTTCTTGATAAACAACTATTCCATAAGTCTCTTTTAAAATGTCTTCTAATTCCTTAAATGGAAAAGTCATTTCCTTACGACCATGCTTGATCTCAATGAAATCATCGACCATTCCTGATCCAAGTGGACCTGGTCTAAATAGAGCATTAATAGCCGTTATGTCTTCAATATTATCGGGCTTAATTCTCTTACAAAGATCTTTCATACCAGATGACTCTAATTGAAAAACACCTGAGGTTTGCCCTGTGGAGATGTATTCATAAATATTAGAATCTTCAATATCAATGGCTTCAATATCAAAGTTCTCATCATAATCTCTACGAATTAAATTCACGGCATTTTGAATAACGGTCAAAGTTTTTAATCCAAGAAAATCAAACTTAACGAGACCAATTTTTTCAGAAAAATCTTTATCAAACTGAACAACTTGTTCCCCTTCTCTACCTTTATATAATGGACAATAATTCACCAATGGTTCATTGGTAATAATAACTCCAGCTGCATGAATAGAGGCGTGTCTTAAAAGTCCTTCAAGTCTTCTTGAAATATCTATAATTCTTTTTATTTTTTTATCTGTATCATAAGCTTCTTGAAATTTGGGTTCTATCTCAAGAGCTCGATCTAAAGTAATCCCTAACTCATCTGGGATTAATTTTGCTAGAGTATCAGACTCTGAATACGGTAATCCAAAAACTCGAGCAACATCTCGAATACAGGCTTTTGCTTGAAGTTTTCCGAAAGTAATAATTTGCCCAACTCTTTCTTGACCATATTTTTTTGTAACATATTCAATAACTTCAGCTCTTCTTTCCTGACAAAAATCAATATCAAAGTCTGGCATTGAAATTCTTTCTGGATTAATAAAACGCTCGAAGAGAAGATTGTAGGGAATAGGATTAATATTGGTAATATCTAAAGAGTAAGCAACTAAAGATCCTGCTCCCGACCCTCGTCCAGGACCAACAGGAATATTTTCTTTCTTAGACCATCGAATAAAGTCCGAAACGATTAAAAAGTAACCAGAAAAACCAGTACTTTGAATCATAGCAATCTCTTCATCCAATCTTGCTATGTATTGAGGCTTAATTTCTGATTCCCAATTTTCTTGATTTTTTATTTTTATGAAATGTGGTCCATTAAACCTTAGAGCTAACCCTTCTCTAGCCTCTCTGGCAAAAAACTCTTCAGGACTTTCTTTTGTATTAATCTCAAAATCAGGTAAATGGTAAATTTGTCTACCTTGTTCATCTTTCCACTTAAGTTCAAGGTTACATTTATCAGCAATGCGAAGAGTATTATCACAAGCTTCCTTATGGTAATCAAAAGCTTTTCTCATATGCTCAGCAGATTTAAAAAAGAACTCATTGGTCGTTAACTTCATTCTTTTTTCATCAAGAAAAGTCTTTCCTGTTTGAATACATAATAAAACTTCTTGAGCTGCCGCATCTTCTCTTGTGAGATAATGCACATCATTGGTTGCCACTAAAGGAATTGATAAATCAGAGGCATATGTCACTAACTTCTTATTCACTTCAGCTTGCTCGGTTAAACCATTTTCTTGAATCTCAAGATAAAAATCATCTTTAAAAATTTCTCTATATTTTAAAACTGCATCATGAGCTCTTTCATCGTTTCCAGTAAATAAGTTATAAGCGACTTCCCCTTTTAAGCAGGCAGTAGTGGCGATTAGTCCTTCAGAGAACTCTTTTAACAATTCATGATCTGCTCGAGGCTTATAATAAAATCCTTCCAAATAGGCCTTTGATAAAAGCTTACATAGATTCATATATCCAGTTAAATTTTTAGCAATGAGCACAAGATGATGAATTTGAAACTTACTCTCTTCTGCATCTTGCGAATCAAGTACAGCTGATCGTCTTGCAACTTTTCGATCAAATCTAGAGCCAGGAGTAAAATATATTTCACTCCCTATCAAGGGCTTAATTCCGCTGGCCTTAGCTTGAGTATAAAAATCAATAGCACCAAACATGTTTCCATGATCGGTACTGGCCACAGCAGGCATTCCGAATTCTTGAGCTTGAGCGAAGAGATCTTTTAGTCTCAAGGCACCATCAAGTAATGAGTATTGGGTGTGTAAATGTAAGTGAACAAAACTATCAGAATGTGTATTTAAATAACTCAAAAAATGCTCTCCTGTAGAGCTTTCATAATGTATGAGTTGGATTATTCAGTATAGTAAAAAAGTCTGGAATCTTTTGACAATCAAATTTTATTTAGCCATGTTGAAAATTAGCTCTACTTAGGCGAACTAGCTATTCCTCGGGCCTTTTTTGACTTTCTTTTAGCAACATATTTCGCCGTTGGAAGTAATCCAGAAATTGTGATTTTATCTTTTACCCCAACTCCCATATAGCTAAGTCCATCTTTTTTCTTATCGAAACGAAAGTCTTTTAAAACAACCTTCATATCAAATGATACTTTACTTCCTTTTTTCTTAAACCTAAAAGGAACCTTTTTCTTGACTCCTCTGATTTCAACTATCGCAACCCCTTTACCCTTAGCTCCTATTGCTTTATGAATGACAATTTTAGGATAAGACTTAATATCTAATCTCTTATAAAGATGGGAGTCACGAAGTCCAATTCCAGTTTTTAATTCTTTTGCTTTCACATACATATTCTTAGCAAAAAACTTAGATCCAGTCGTTTTAACTATCCCATTATGAATTTTAGCTTTAGCTTCGAATGAACCGGCAGGACTTAATCCAATATGAACTTTGACATCACTTGCAATTGCAAATGAGCTTAATAAACATAAACCAAAAATTAAATTTCTCATTCCCATTACTCCCACTCTATCGTTCCTGGGGGTTTTGAAGTGATATCATAAACCACTCTAGTGATCCCGGAAACTTCATTAGTTATCCTAGATGAAATACGGTCTAGAACATCATAAGGAACATGCGACCAGGTCGCTGTCATTCCATCCCTACTACCTACTATTCTAACACATATTACCTCTTCGTACGCTCTGGCGTCTCCCTTAACTCCTACGGTCTTTTGGGGAATATGGACTGTAAGAGACTGCCAACATTTGTTGTAATATCCACTTTCAAGCAATTCTTCTAGCAATATTTGATCACTTTTTTGAACCTGCTCAATTTTAGCGGCATTAATAGCTCCCAGGATTCTAATTCCAAGTCCTGGACCTGGAAAAGGATGCCTATAAAGCCAAGAGTGATCCAGCCCTAGAAAAGTTCCAATTTTTCTAACTTCATCTTTAAATAAACTTTTTAATGGTTCTAATAACTTAAGATTCATCTTCTCAGGTAGCCCCCCCACATTGTGATGAGACTTAATCGTAACCGACTTTCCACCTTTAAGATGGGGACTATGAGATTCTATAATATCTGGATAAAGCGTTCCTTGTAATAAGTAAGTGAATTTTATTCCTCTATCTCTTTCAAATTCTTTAACTTTCTGATCAAAGACTTCAATAAAAGTAGCACCGATTATTTTTCTTTTCTCTTCAGGCTCACTAATAGAGTTTAATTTATTTAAGAAGATCTCTTTAGCATCAATTGTTTCAATATTTAGATGAGATTGTTTCTTTAGAACTTCGATATGTTTATAATCCTGTGGCCTTAGAAGTCCATTATCAACAAAAAAGCAATATAACTTATCACAAAGTTCTTTATGAGCAATGCTAGCTGCGACTAATGAATCTACTCCCCCCGAGAAAGCACATAGTACATATTCGTCCCCTATCCCTGAGACTTCGTCTAAACAATTTTGTAAAATTTCCTTATTATCCCAATTAGACTTAAGGCCGATTTCATCTACAAAGTGTAAAAGAATTTCCTTACCTTTAACTGTATGAATAACTTCTGGATGAAATTGTAATCCCCAATAGTTTTGGGAACAATGTTTGATTCCAGCAATAAGATCATTTTCACTTTTTAAGAAAATATTAAAACCCTTTGGACATTCGGAGACATGATCACTATGACTCATCCAAGTAATAAATTTTTCACCTAAATTGAAAGTATTCTCTAGGTCATGAATATAACTTTTCCCATACTCACCAATAATCCCTTTATGTACTTTACCACCAAAGAATTGAGCCATTAATTGCATACCGTAACAAATTCCAAGGACGGGAAATTTATTAGAAAAATAAGCTGAGTAATCTGTTGAATCTTCAAATACTGATTGAGGTCCACCAGATAGAATTAATAATCCAGGTTCACTACTTTTAAGCAGTTCAAAAGATTGCTCAATAGTTAAAATTTCAGACTTAAATCCTAACTCTCTATAAATTCTTGCAATAAGTTGAGTGTATTGAGAACCAAAATCTACAATCCATATTTGAGCATTCACTTGCCAAACCCACCTAGGGAGGTATCTGCTAAAAGGTGAAAATGAGTATAGAATACACTTTGGCCCCCACTAATTCCTTGATTTGTGACAATTCTGTAACCTGATTTATCCAAGCCTGAATCCATTGCAAAGTTTGTAATGGCTTTAAAAATATCACTTACCTGTTTGGGAGCATTTTTCATCATTTCAGAAACATCTCGAGTCTTTAATTTTTTATGGATAAATAAAATATGAGTTGCTGCTTGCGGAGAAATATCTTTAAACGCTAAGACAGAGTCATTTTCAAAAACAATCTCTGCGGGAATTTCTTTATTTAATATACGTTCAAAGATTGTGATCTCATCACTCACAATCTTGCCTCGCTATTTGCTTTTACTCGCGAAATTGAACAACCAAGACTTGATAATTTATCTTCAAAGCCATCATAACCTCTATCTAGATGATAAACTCTCCTTATAGAAGTCTCACCATCAGCAACCATTGAAGCTAAAACAAGTGCTGCACTAGCTCTTAAATCAGTACACATCACTGGGGCTGCTTTGAGAGTTTTTCCTCCGACAATGACTGCAGTCTGATCATTTAATCGAATATCTGCCCCCATTCGATTGAGTTCAGAAACATGCATAAATCTATTTTCAAAAATTTCTTCAGAAATAATAGATGTATCATTTATAATAGTCGCAAGGGCCATAAATTGAGCCTGCACATCTGTTGGAAAATAGGGAAAAGGCATTGTTCTTAAGTTAAAACCTGATAACTCTTTATTTCTCGGAAGTACTTCTACTTCATTATCATAAACTTTTAAATTTGCATGACTCATTTTAAGAGCATTTAAAACAGACCCTATATGACTTGTCTCTAAATCTTTTATTACAATATTAGAATTTGTCATCACTCCAGCAATAATTAATGTGGAAGCTTCAATTCTATCAGCGATAGGTTTGTAACTAATCTCTTCATTGGCTGAATTCTGATCTATTCCTTGAATTGTAATCGTTTCAGTTCCTAAGCCTGTGATTTTTAGTTCCTTAAAAGCAGCTAGTAAAAAATTACCAAGGTCTTCAATCTCCGGTTCTCTTGCAGCATTTTGAATAATAGTTTCACCTTCAGCAAAGACTGCAGCCATTAATAAATTCTCTGTTGCACCTACAGATGGAAAGTTTAAATTTATTTGAGCACCTTTTAACCTACTTGCTTTTGCATTTATATATCCAGATTCAACAACGACTTCTGCACCCATTTTTTCTAATCCAAGAATATGTAAGTCTACTGGTCTGGTACCAATGGCACATCCTCCAGGCAGGCAAACCTTTGCTTCACCAAAGCGAGATAAAAGAGGACCTAAAACTAAAACAGACGCACGCATTTTTCTGACTAAGTCATAAGCTGCATAAGTATTATTAATCGAAGATGTATCAATATAATCTCCATCAACCTTAACTCCAAAGCTCATAAGAAGCTCTTTCATCGTCGTCACATCTCTCAATCTTGGTAAGTCCTTGATAGCGACAGGCTTTGCACATAAAAGTGTTGCTGCTAAAATCGGCAAGCTTGAATTTTTTGCTTTAGAAACACTTACTGAACCTTCCAGCCTAGCCGGACCTTGAATTTTAAAACTATCCATAGCTTACTATATGAAAAAATTTAAACTTTAAGAAGCCCCTGAGTTCTGATAAATAGTAAAAATGCAAAAAGTTATTCAATTGAACTCTGCAAATTTACATCATTTACATGCATTAAGATCTCAAGTACTTAGACCCGGATTACCAATTGAGGCCTCTTATTATCCAGAAGATACCCAAGATGAAACTCTTCATTTAGCAATAGGAGACAATCAAGAGCAATTAAGCGCAATTGCTACTTTTATAGAGCAAAAGTCTCCACTTTTTGCACAGCAGCAACAATATAGACTTCGAGGGATGGCTACAGCTGAGCTCAAAAGAAGACAAGGCCTTGGCTCTAGGCTATTACTAGCAGCATTTTTAATATTAAAGGGTAGAAATATAGAACTCATATGGTGCAATGCCAGAGTGAATGCCCTCTCATTTTATAAGTATCACGGCTTTAAAATCATTGGAGAGGAGTTTGATATCCCAGGAATAGGTCCTCACTTCATCATGAAAAAATTGCTATAGATTTAACAATTGTTAAGGATAAAAATCCATAATTTCTCTAAAACATATTCAGGAGTTAATTATGAATATTTCAGAGAGTTCTTTTTCAACACATTTACCTTATTCGCCCAGAGTAAATATTTCAACAATTGAAATGAAAAAAGATCAAAAGCTCTTTGTAGTAAGAGATGATGTCTTGCCTGGTGGAACAAAACAAAGAGCCATCATTCCATATTTACAGGGCCTTCAAAAAAAAGGTTTTAATCACTTTATCTACCTAAGTCACTTCTGTGGGTTTGCTCAAATTTCATTTGCTCATGGGTGTAAAGTTTTAGGATTAAAAAGTACCATTTTCACGACCAAGGATTTAAATAACAAGCTTCACTCTAATACATTAATTGCTCAAAAATATGGTGCAGAAATAAAGGTTTGTGCTTCTCTTGACCAAGCAGAGTATGAGGCACAAGAATACTTTGAAACAAATTTACGAAATCATCTCATCCCGACAGGTTTTAACGATGAGCTATTTATTAACTTATTAGCTGAACGACTTCATGAGCAATGGGACTTTATACAAAGCAAGTTTCTCATTAATGAAATATGGCTCCCCTTTGGAACTGGTGCCATGGTTAGTGCTTTTAAAAAAGTTGTTCCGGAATTTATACAAATTCATGTTGTCGATTTAAATATTCTTGATTCTTATGATCCAGAGGTTGTAAAAATTAAAAATGACTCGAGGGTTGTATATCACCAATCAGAACTAGCTTTTCATGAAGTTTCGAAAAATCCACCACCAATTTCTGCCAATGATTTCTATGATGCAAAGGTTTGGGAACATATCGAATTAAAATCTAATCAAAATGCAATTTGGTGGAATGTAGCGAAGTAAATTTAAAAATAGGTGACCAATATTTTATGGAGCCGTAATTAAGTACACTAGACATCTATTTTCAATAAAAATCTTATTTGATTTCTCAAGGTCTAATATTGCTAATCCTATTGTTGGATTTTTATACTTATTTCTTTTACCTTCATCATAGGCTTCAACAAAAAAGTGACCTCCAGATTCAACGAGTCTAAACTTTGCTTTTAAATTCAAACCTCTTCTCTCATGTACATTATTTTTTAACTTCATGTCCATATAGATTTCTTTTAACTGCTCTTGAGTATATCCAACATCTAAAAACTTTTGAGCTCTAGATTTACTGGCCCTATGCTCATGCAAAAACCAATTTAAGCCTTTATCTTTATTAAAACCATATCTGAGTTCATCAGGGATAATAAGACCAGTGATTTTTGTAGATTCCTCAATTGCTATATCATCAAATAATCTTTGGATAAAGTCTTTATCCCAATCAATTGTATCTTGAAATTGATTACTCGAGTTTAAAATATAACTTGATAATGTTTCAAAACCTGTCACGTTTCGAATAAGCTTGTAATACCAACTTCCTACAAAAGGAATTTTCTCTCCTCCAGTTCCTAAGGAGTTACTAAACTTCGCCCAGATAAACGGCTTCTTGTATTTTGCTAGAAATGATAAATCTCTGTTGTTTCTCATCGCAATTTCTACATCATATCGGAATCCATCTAGATCTTTAATTAAAATCTTACCTGTAGGAAGACCGTCTTCACCTAGTTGATAGTAAAAGTTTTGGACATGTAGTTCTCCGGAAAGCCCCTCAAGAAACGAGAGACTTAAATATGCTCTCAATATTGGTCTTATGATTTTCTCTGTCACAAAGTTAATAGGAGTCTTCTTACTTTTTTCTATCATCTCCAACAAGACTGTTTTCACTTTTCCTTCTCGAGATGAGTTGAGTGATAAAGCAGGTAACCAATTTAACTCTTTTTTTGCTTTAAAATCAGGGTGTATTTTTCTAAATATTGTTCCTGATTCACGTCCACGAGGTAGCATAGAGAAGGGTTCATACATTACCTCAACTCCCATCTTTTCAAGATCTTCTTCGGGAATTGCCTTAAAAGCATTTGAGATAAGACTAGATCTTACGACCTTTTTACTTGTATTAGTTCTTACACTTCCATCAATTTTCTTATGTAAACTTGGCTTAACCCAGTAAACATCATCTAAGGCCTTAGGATCAACGACAATTAACGATCTAGGACTTGAAGTTGTGACTGCGTAATAATGATAAACGATACCATGTTTTTCAATCAATTCTTGGTAACGATCAACATAATTAGGATGAATAAAAAACTTATAATACTCTTTACCCTCAGATGTAAATTTAATCCATTTCATATCTTTAAAGTCACTATAACTTTGAAATAAATATTCGAATTCATCTTTTTCTAAAGGAATGAAAGGTAATAGAAATGGTATTTCACTTTTTGGAGAAAAGTCTCCCAAGACGTCAAAGGTAGGACTATTTCTTCCATGGAGATTTAACTTTTTTTCATATTCTAATAAATCTTGTATCCCTTGAGGTAACTTGGAAATAAAATTAGGTTCATTATATTGAATTGCATCTCTACCACTTATTGGATAAGCCGATCTTTTAAACTCCCCCATTGCTTGATCTTGATTATCAGTGCTCCATTTTTCCTTTTTGAATTCAAAATAATCTGCTTCTCTAGAAATGATAGGAGCAACAGTCATCTCTAAAGGTAAAAGCCATCGCTCTCCAGATCTAGACTTAACTATATGCATTCCATTAGGGACTTCAACGTCTCCATTTTTTGAAATTAGTTTTGGACTTAGTTCTTGAGAGAAACTTAAGAGAGAATAAAAAATGAATAGTAAAAAAAATCTTATGATCATTTTAATCTTCCCTTCGAAGTAAGAAATTAGTCAATTTAGACTTGACCTTACTCATAAAACTTTCAATTTGAACTTCAACCTCTTTTCTCTGTATGACTTCATTTGACTCTTTAAACCAGTCTTCTAACTTAACTCTTCTTGAGTTTTGAAATGCCTTTGTTGGCTTTACTGGATCAGGAATAGCACCATTTTTAGATACTCCCCTGATATTCCCCCAATTATTAAGTTTAATAAAATCTTTTCCAATTTCAGAAGATTGGTCAAGATTTACTAAAGTAATGGCACTTACTGTGGGATTTCTAAAATTTCCCCAAATATTTTGCTTAGCAATATGGGTTTCAACTAAAAACTTCTCCAACTTTATTTTCTTTAAAACTTCTGGGGAGTCAAAATGCTCTAGCCATCTTGGATTAAAAAAACTAGTACATGCTCCTGCGCAAGACTCTTTTGTATAAGTATTTTTATACTCATCAAAACCTGGCTTATACTTATCACCTTTTGAAATTCCTATTTGTTTAATATCTTTCTTGAATGTAATGGTTTCTTTTTGACGTGCTTCGACAAATTTACTTACGGCTTCTATTTCTTCTGTAGATAGTAAGAAAGTCGCTTCTATATATTTACCAGACACGTCTTTTGTCATGTCATAAGCATCTGCATTAGCAAAAATTCCACGCTCTAAGCCATCTTGAATCGCTGAATAAGAAAAAAGTCTATCACCAATCCTTAAATAAGCACTTCCACCACCTTGAGGAGGGTGTCCATCCAAAACTAAGCCAATGCTTCGATTGCCAATACTTTCAAGCCATTTTTTTTTCATCGCTGAAGTGACACCTGAGACCAAGGTATTTCCTTCTGCATGCCATTGCCCTTTAGTTGATTCTTTACTTTTCCAAAGAGACATATAGGAAAAATCATCTAAGTTGTTTTCAACTAAAATTTTTGCAGTGTAATGTGAATGAGAATTAAAGGTAGGTAACTGTTCAAAGTTCCACCAGCACTTTTTATTAGCAAAGCTAAGATTGATTGATAAAATTAAAAAAAATAGAATCTTCATAATCTACCTAATCGAACTAATTAAAGATGATATTAGTGAGTAGTTATTATCGGAAGAAAGTTCCGTGACTATGAAGATGTGAAGGTGAGACTACTAATTAATCTTCTTATTGTTTTTATCAACCATTACAAGTGATGGATGATAAGAATCAGCTTCAATCTCTTCCATCATTTGATAGCCAATGATTATAACTTTATCGCCAATTTCAGCTTTTCTAGCTGCAGCTCCATTCAAACAAATCTCCCCATCTTTTCCTTTAATGATGTAAGTCGATAGACGTTGTCCATTATTAACATTAACTATATCCACCTTCTGATTTAATTTTAATCCGGCAGCAATATAGAGCTTGGGGTCAATCGATACCGATCCTTCATAATTTAAATTAGCATCAGTAACAGTGGCCCGATGAATTTTTCCTCTTAACATTTCTAACATAGCCATATTTATTCCTTATAGATTTTTTGATATAAAACTTAATAAACCTTTTAAAACTAAATCAGGTACTATTTCATCAAAGATGACTTCTTCTCTAAACATAGAAGAAAATCCACCTGTTCCAATAACAATTGCATCTCCATCGAAAACTTCATTTTTATATCGATTAGTTAACTCTTTAATTAGCCCAAGTTGAGAGAAATAGATTCCAGATTGAATGGACTCTATTGTAGTTTGTCCTAAACAGTTTAATGGTTGGATGATTTCTACTGATGGTAACATTGCTGTTTTTTCTTCTAATACTTCCATCGAAATTCTTGGACCAGGTGCGATGGCCCCTCCTAAATAATCATTATCACTATTTACAAGACAAAAAGTCGTGGCTGTTCCTAAATCAACAAGAATTTTATTTTTTTTGGGAAATAAAATATTTGCCCCCATCGCATTAGCTATTCGATCTGCACCAACTTCAATTGGGTTTTTATACTTTATTTTAAGACCAGTTTTCATCCCTGGTCCTAATGTAATAGGTTCGATATTTAAATACTTTCTTACAGCATTTTTTAAAGAGTGAATCACCTGCGGCACAACCGAACAAAAACCCACGGCAGTTATCGACTTAGGATCTAAGTTTTGCTCCCGTAAAATATTTCCTAAAAATAACGCTAACTCATCACTTGATAGCCCTTCAACACCTTTTTTTCGAAACGTAAAAAGAAGCTTTTCACCATCATAGGCTCCACCATACATTTGTGTATTTCCTACATCCAAACAAAGAATCATAACTCTTTCTCCAATATTTTCAATAAATTATTTGCCATCGCAACTTTACTTTCAAAAATGCTTATCAATTTTTTCGAACTGAATATTCTACCTACATGTTGTTTCTCCGAAATACCTGACAGGTCATTATGAATAACATAATCAACATCATCACCACTGAATAATTTAACAATCGCATTTTGAGCATCAACCTCGTTAGCATTACTCGTTAATTTAAAACCAATAACTTTTACAGACTTGTTTCTAGAATAATGTTTAATAAGTTTAATAAGTTTTGGGTTTTTCTTAAACTTTAATTCAAAGCTCTTGCCAGAGGGAATCTTATCCAACTCCTCTATCTTAAAACTATCCCCTTCAATCAGGATCTCATCAGGTGTATAATCACTAACTGCTGCACACATAATCACAGCATCAAAGCTGTCTTGGCTTAGAATTTCTTCAATTCTTAATTGAAGGTCTTGAAAACTTATAAATTTAAAAAGCTTTGATTTTTCATAATAAACCGATCCAAATCCATATAATTGCGAAACCTCATACCCTTTTTGGGAATAGAATTCAGCCAAAAAGCTTCCAGTTTTTCCACTACTAATATTAGATATAAATCTAATATTATCAATGTGCTCCCTAGTTGGTCCCGAGACTATTAATATTTTTTTCAATATATATCTTCTCCATTACTTCATGAGGCTCCACCACTCTACCTTTACCAAGATCACCGCAGGCCATACTTCCAACATTAGGCCCTAAAATATGAGCTCCCCAAGATTCTAACTTTAAAATATTTTCTTGAGTTGCTGGGTTTTCAAACATTGATGGATTCATGGCCGGAGCAATCCAAAAAGGCAATTTATAATTCAGGGCTAGCAAAGTGGCACTAGCCAGACAATCGGATCTGCCGTTTGCTAACTTGGAAATAAAGTCGGCACTACTTGGGTAAACTAAAAAGAGATCGTAATTTCTTGTCAAGTAGATATGGTCCATCATTTTTGATCTATCAAATAAACTTGTTAAAGGCGCTCGATCAGTCATTGCTTCTACTAAAGCTTCACCAATAAATTTCTTAGAATTCTCAGTCATAATAACATCACAATAAACTGATTTTTTCTTAAGCAAGGACAGAAGCTCTATCGATTTATACACAGCGACAGAACCAGTTAGAACTACTAGTATTTTTTTAAATTTTAACATTATCTATTAACCTCACTTTTTCAATCTCTACAGCTGCAAACCTTCTTCCCATCCAAGATTTAATATACTCAACATTAAATCCGTTTTTCTCTAATAGTTCTTTAGCATCTTCATCACTTTTAGATTCAATCAAACTTTTATAGACTAGTGCTGCTTTTTGTTTTGCTTCCTCACTTAGTCTCTTATTTCTTGAGCTCATAGCCAATCCCGAATCTTCTCTTATTGTTTCAAGTGCAATGATATTAATATCCATATAGAAATCTTTAACCATCTCTTTGATTAATATGTATTGTTGAAAATCTTTTTCACCAAAATAAGCATTACTTGGACTTACTATATTTAAAAGCTTCATCACGACAGTAAGAACTCCTTCATAATGGCCAGGTCGAAACTCCCCCTCTAAGACTGAAGAATTTTTCAGCTCTGATATTTTATAAATATAACCATTTGGGTAAATATCTTTTTTACTAGGTGTAAAAACAGCATCGACTTTTAATTTTTTTAATTTTTCTAAATCTTCAGATAGCTTTGCTGGATAATTAGATAGATCAGATTCATTGTTAAATTGAGTAGGATTTAAAAAAATTGAAACAACTGTCAAAGCATTCTTTTCTATACTCTCTTTAATGAGACTTAGATGTCCATCATGAAGTCCCCCTAAGGTAGGGACAAATCCCATATCGTCCTTAATATTATCTCGCCAATTTTTAAACGTAATTATTGAATCAAGTTTTTTCATTGAAAACTCTCGTCTAGGTTTGGAAATTTCTTATCATTAACTTCTTGAACAAATGAGTTCACTCCACTAATCACACTCTTATCTAGGTTAGAAAAGTCTCGAACAAATTTAAATTTATCTAAAGTTAACCCTAATAAATCATGCAATACTAAAACTTGTCCATCAACATCTACTCCTGCACCAATCCCTATGACTGGAATTGAAACCTTTTCTTGAATTTGTTTGGCTAACATTTTTGGAACACATTCAAGAACAATTGAAAAAACTCCCAAGTCTTCTAGCAATAAGGCCTGGTGAATGATCTCCTCAAAACTTTTTTCATCTCGACCTTGAACTCTGAAGCCTCCTAGAGATTGATAATATTGAGGAGTAAGCCCTAGGTGCCCCATCACTGGAATACCAGCTTGTATCAGAGAAGAAATAACTTTTTCTTGTCCCGTAACTCCTTCAAGTTTTATCCCAGATGCGCCAGCACTCATCAGCTGGTGAGCAACATCCATTGCATATTGCTCCCCTTTTCTAGAGGATAAGAAAGGCATATCAGAAATAATAATTTTATCTGGGCATCCTCTCCTAACCGCTCTGGTATGCAATGCCATCATTTCAATTGAAACACTTAGGGTATTATCATGTCCATAGACAACCATACCAAGACTATCTCCGACCAAAATACAATCAACATCAGTTTGATGAATTAGCTTTGCAAATGTGTAATCGTAACAAGTAACCATTGATAACTTTTTTTCACTTCTTATAAAGCTCTTAACGTATTTCATGAAATTCCTCTCTTCTAAAGTCTTTAAAAACCTTAAGCATATTCTTTAAATTAATTTTCTCAGTTAAATAATGATCATATTCATCTATTAAATCACTCTCCCTCCTCTCAAGTGGGCCAGTGAAATTTCTATTTTCATCTAAGATTTCTTCCATTGTTCTTTTCAAGTATTCATCTAAATGATGAGAATCGCCAAACTTGGTATTGAATTCATTTTTTACAAATTCCCATAAATATTTAGAAAAATTTCCACTCATCACACAAAGAAAGTGATAATAGATTTTATCTTTTGGATTGATTTCAACGATTGGATTTTTCAGCATTGGAAAAACGCTATTAAACTGAGTTAGAGGAAAATCAATGCCAAAACTCATGGACTGTAGAGTTTTTAATTCAAGTAATCGATCTTTCGGAAAACTCATTAAAGGATGCATTCCTAATATGTTTTTAGAATAATAACTTCCTGAGAAATGAATACATTGTAATTTGTTTAAACATGGGTATTGTTCAAAAATATTTTGCAAAGAAGATGTTGAAATAGCTAGAAAAACAATATCAATATCATGAACGAGCTTGGCTAAATTTATTTTAGAACTTTTATGCCAATAGACCAGATCCATATTTACGGATGTAAAGTAAGAAGAAATGTTTCGGGCAACTGCCCCGTTGCCGATAATTAAGTATTTCATATATTAAGTACCTGTCTAAAAGATCAAGTCTATTAATTTATTCTATCCTAATTCATGATGAAGCGATATTTATTATTAGTAATTTATTTAGCTCAAGTCTTAATAAATTCTCAGCATGTACGAATTGTCATAACCCTGGGTTAAATGACCTACTAAAGAACTTACATTTGACGAATTTATAGAATTAAGTGACTTTTAATGAGCTTTAAATAAATTCAAAGGAGAAATAATGAAATTTTTTTTAATTCTATTAATGAGTGCAAGTACAAGTTTTGCTGGGTTTAAAATGGGTAAATACGTTGGCCAAGATAAAAATGGAGCAGATTGTGAAATTACTTTTCATATTACTAGCTATATAAATGCTGTTAAGAATCCAGTTAACGAAGAGATCTACGCATCACTTCCAGGACATAGGAAATTATTTGTCCTTACTCATATCCCTTCACTAGATAACTTTACAGGAGCAATCACTGTAGAGAAAAATGCTATTAGAGAATTTACTGGGACTAAAAATGGAGCAACGGCTCTAAGTGTACAGATAGTAAATGGTTATGTTTCTCATGTTCCAGGTTCTTATTCTTTTACTGTTCATGATTGGAAAAAGAATGTTTCGACATCAGATATTTGTTCAAATTTACAGCTAGCTAAATAAGCTTATATTTCAAGGAGAGGGAGAGCTTGAAAACAGCAACTTCCTCTTCACTTATCTCAGGACACTTTGCAACTATCTTCACAATTTTATTTTTTCGAATACCTGGATTATTAATTACTTCATTGACAAAACTTTGAATCTCTTCATTTTGATCGCAATAAAAGTGAGTAGCCCCCATTGCTCTCTTTAAAAACTCAACATTAAGTTCCTTAAAAGATAAATGCACATTTTTCTTGGATTGCTTAATATACTTCATTGCCACTATTCCTGCAGCAAGGTCTGCTCCCACACATAAAGCACCGAAGTACATGCTTTTTAGATGATTCTTAGTTTTCCAACTTAAAGGAATCTTTATTTCAGTAATATGATCATCTAATTTTATAATTTTGGGAGAAACAAAAAAGATCAAAGGAACTTTAAAAAGTCCAAAAGTCTTAAGAAAAAGATTATTCATCAAGAATAAATTATTCTTTAATTTGGATTTTTTGAATTACATTTTTATCATACATAACTCTGTATTCAATTTTTTGTCCATCACTATTGAGACAATCTGAACCTTGGTAATGCATTCCTGACATCGTATCAACAATATATTCTTCATCTCCAGGACCTGAGTAGTTTTTTAATTTTCTAACAAAGTCATTACAGTCTGCTGATTTTTTATCTGCTAACAATTGAAGAGTATCTACACTTAATTGTCTGCCGAAAAAACTTTTGATAAGTGGTGGTTGATCATGCTGACTACTTTTATCATTGGCTGGATCAAGTTCAAAAAGCTTTGCTTCCGAATTCGTATTTTCTAAATATTTAAAATTAATAAAAGACTTCCCTTTATTTAGAAATCTAAAAAGAAAAAAAGGCTTAGAAACTGAAACTTCAAAACCAACGATTCTTGAAGTTGAAGAGTGACAATGATACTTTTTTGAATTTTTTTCAGTACAAATCATATCGTAATCTCTTTTTATGTACTCAACAATATTGTCAAAAAGATATTCCCCAGATGTTGCAAAACTTGAGCTCATTAAAAAGCTAGATAGTAATAGAATTCTCATCATTTCGTTCCCCTTTATAATATCTATTTAGTACAACGTTGATCAAAGTTGCACAAGTAGCTAACTGGATCTGTGTCTATCTCTTCACATGACGCATGTTGCTAGCCAGCTCTTTCTTTCTGATTCTAATGTTTTCGGGTGTAATTTCCACCCATTCATCATCATCAATCCAATCAATGGCCCAATCAAGAGTCCTATCTTTAATTGGAGGTAGGATGATGTTTACATCTTTTCCAGCAGTTCTCATACTACTTAGATGTTTTTCACGACAACAATTAACATTAAGATCATTTTGTCTTGTATGTTCCCCAATAACCATCCCTTCATAAACAGCCTCACCAGGCTTTAAAAACTGCTTACCAGAGCTCAAAAGGTTAAATAGTGCATAAGGGGTAGTCTTTCCTTTCCGATCAGAAATCAGAGCACCATTGGCCCTTGATAACATTTTCCCTATATGAGCTCTATATTCTAAAAAATAAGAACTCATTAAGCCCTCACCTCTTGTAAGAGTTAAAAAAACTGACCTTAATCCAATGAGTCCTCTTGAAGGAATTATAAATTCTACTTTTGCTCTTCCATCACCATAAGGAGCCATAGCAGACATTGTTCCTTTTCGAGTCGCCATTTTCTCAGTTACAGCACCCGTACAATCTTCTGGGATATCTACAACTACATTTTCAAATGGCTCAGATAATACTCCGTCGATTTCCTTTGTAATGACACTTGGTCTTGAAACCATTAATTCGAAACCTTTTCTTCTAATTTCTTCAAAAACAATTGCAAGTTGTAACTCTCCCCTGCCTTTTAAAACAAAGACTTTAGGATCATCAGTGTCTGTGTACTTTAATGCTACATTATGTCTACAAGCGTCTTGTAAAAACTCTTCGAGTTTTCTACTTGTTAAATATTCTCCTTCTTGTCCAGCAAGAGGTGAAGTATTTACAGAGCAACTAATAGAAACTGTAGGAGGTTCAATTTCAATTCTTGGAAGTGGAGTCTCCAGAGTTGTATCGCAAACCGTATCACCAATTTGCGCAATATCGATACCAGAGATACTAATAATTTCTCCAGCATAAGCCTCATCTACATTTACTTGCTCTAAACCCTTGTAAATTTGGATATTAGCAACTCTGAAGTTTTTTTCTTTATCTTTAGTGATTATTTTTACTGGTTGATTTTTTGTGACCTTTCCTTCTTCTATTCGACCAATCATGAGTGTGCCCATATAAGAAGAATAAGATAAGTTAGTAACTAAAAATTTAAATTCACCTTCAGTATTTACCTGTGGCAATGGATAATAGTCTCCAGTAAAAAGATCTAATAAAGTATTGAGTGAACCTTCTCTAGCTGTAGGATCATCACTTGCATATCCATCTCTTCCAGAACCGTAAAGAAATGGGATATCTATATCATAATCTTCAAGACCACTTTGATCTATCAAATCAAGAATCAAATCCTCTACTTCATCTTTTACTTCTGCATGCCTTTCATCATGACGATCTATTTTATTAATCATAACGGCAATTTTTAATTCTCGCTCTAAGGCTTTTTGTAATACATATCTTGTTTGAGGCAGCGGTCCTTCTGCAGCATCAACTAATAATAAAATTCCATCAACCATCATTAGTGATCTCTCTACCTCCCCACCAAAGTCGGCGTGACCAGGAGTATCGACGATGTTTAACTTTGTATCATTCCATTCGATAGAACAGTTCTTAGCTGTAATGGTAATCCCTCTCTCTTTTTCAAGATCTCCAGAGTCCATAACTCTTTCGGTCGTCTCAGCCCCTTCTCTATAAATTCCAGATTGCTTAAAGATTTCATCAATAAGAGTAGTTTTTCCGTGGTCAACGTGGGCCACGATTGCAATATTTTTAATAGGTTTCATGGTAATCACTCTACAGGAGGAATTAGAAAGACTAAAGATATTCTTTTACGAGATCTAGTGTTATTTTTTGAAATTTAAAACTATCAAGTAAATATAATTCGTCTTCTTTATGGATAAATCCTACATAATGATCTTTTAAATATATTAAGCGACACGTCTTTAAATTCTCATTTGAGAGATCAAATGTTTTTATCTTCTCACCAAGGTTTTGGGCCAAGAGATTAGCCGTAAAGTCACTCTTAGTATTTATTCCATTATCTACTAAAGCATCGTTAATAAGCACTAAGTTTTCTTGTTGATACTCTCTAAGCTCTAGACCAAGGGTCTTAATGGTATGTCCATAAGGACAGTGCAAACAAGCACTTTTGCAACATCTTTTCCTATCTAATAATGCTTGAGCACTCATTGGTTTAAAGTCATCCATATAGAAAATTTAGTCCTAAAATTTGATTTGGTAAATTCTTATGAATACTTAGACTCAGCGCGGCACTACGTCGCTTTTTTCTTAATATAAATGGTTTTAGAAATATTTGGAACTAAAGTAAACGTCAATAAACAAAAAACTATTCCTAAGCCTAAGCTAACATTTTGAAGTCCAAAGTGATCAAAAATAAATCCAACTAATGGACCAACACCAATAAATGTAATTCTCAATATAAAGCTATTCAGTGAATTTACAGAAGCACGCATCTTATCAGGTACTCTTGAATTAATTGCATCAATCAAAATAACCTGGGTGAGCCCCCTAGAGAGAGCAAATAATAAACCAAATACTACTGCCCATCTATCAGTAAAGAAGTACATACAGAAATATCCAAGAACTGGGCTAAAGGCAATCAAATATAGACAAGTAATTGCACCTAGTTTTGATTCGATTACAATCGCTAATTTTGTAAATGTCGCTGCACTAATTTGAAAAATGGCCCACAAGATTCCAAAATAAAATATTGTAAAGCCTAATTGTTCCCAATATTTTTGCAACATCCAAATTGCAAAATAGGTAGCATGACTCCACACTACCCAGTTAATAACTGTTAACTTTATAAGATCATTTTTTTTAAAGTTTTTTAGATGACTTTTTTGATCCATTCTTTCTATCTTTGGCTCTTTTAATGTCAAACTGATAAAAAATGGTAACCAACCGATAATTATTTGTGCTCCCAGCATTGTTTGAAAAGATATTGATGCTAAGTATCCTCCTAGTATAGCTCCAATCGCTGCACTCACCTGAATCATAAAGCGCATTTGAGTTAAAGCCTGTTTTTTCTTTAAATCGGGATTTTTCTCAGTTTTGATCGAATCTTAAAGAATTGCCAAATCAATTCCTGAAATCATGCTCGCCGCTATCCCAAGAAAGACTTCAAATAAAACAAGGTGCCAGAACCCTTGACTAAAGTAGAGAATAATTAAAGCGATACCATCAAAAATAGTACCAATAATTAATGTGTTTTTTCTACCAAACAAATCTGCTAAATACCCAGAAGGCATTTCTAAGATGGCGACAGTCCCACCAAAAATTGCCTGTAAGATAAAAATATCTTCAAAGCTTAAGCCTTTAGACTCAAAAAAAGGAACAGCAACTGCGAGCATGAAAAACATGGAACGAAATGATCTCAAAGCAATAAGTTTTGGTAAGTTGCTCATTAGTCTAAAAACAGAGATTTCTCAGCAGCAGTTGGAAGTCGACAAGTATCACGCTTTCCAAAAAGTCTATAACGATATTTAGAGATAAGCTTATAAAGGGAATCAGAGATCAAGTTTGGAGTGTAATGAATAATTTTTCCTGAAATTTTATGGATCCCCCCAAGACTCATTAAGATCTGAGCAACCGCTTCGGATTGTTTATAAATTGATCCTTGATTATAGTAAATAATTGATTTTAGCTCTTGTATGTCTAAAGCATCTAATAACTTCTTGGCACTCTCGCCTTGAAGAGATGAATATTTTAAAATTTTATTTCGATCAAGCTTTATCAAAAAATCGACACTAAAGTTGCAAAGTGAACAAACCCCATCAAAGAAAACTATCTTATCCATTAAAAATTACAAATCCTTTTAGATAGTCTCCTTCTGGGAAGCCTCTGAGTAAAGGACAATCTTGACCGGTAAAAAGTTCTTTTTCAATTTTCAATCCTTTAGGCAGTGATCGTTTGAACTTTGCTCTAGAGATTTTGTGGGTATTTAAAAACATGACCAGTCTTCCTTGCGGACTTAAAATACTCATAAGCTCTTTAAGGTTTTCTTTATAAAAACTGATTGCAGACTGAGATTTTTTCTTATTACTTGAAAAGCTGGGAGGATCACAAATAATAAGATCAAAAAACTGATTATTATTTTTTAAAAACTTATCAACTGGTTTTACAATACTCTCGTGTTTGTTTTCATCAAAGTTATTAAGTTCGATATTGTTTTCTAAAATCTTCATAAACTTTGAAGAAATATCAACAGAAGTAACATCAAGGTTATTTTTCAAACCTAACAAAGAAAAAGCACCGGTATAAGAAAAAAGATTTAAAACATTTCTTGATTTAGTACAATAAGGAATTAGCTTTTTTCTAATAGAACTCATATCTGTATAGATTCCAACATCATGATAATCTTCCAGAAAAACATTGTATTTAACTCCAAACTCTTCAATGATTAAATCACTATTTACTTCACCCCAAATTTTTTTCGGTATGACTTTTACTGACCCGTGTAAACGACTTTGTTTGTAAATTGATTTGATATTTTTAAAACGTCGTTTAATAAAATCGACAATAATACTTAAATGCTTACTCCAAAAATACGCTTGGTATTGAATGAGAATAACATCTCCAAGTTTTAGAACATACATCCCAGGTAGAGAGTCTACTTCACCAAAGCAGAGGAAAATATTTTCTCTATCATTTATTTCACTTCTTTTAAGTATTGCCTCAGATAATCGAAACTCAATATCCATATCAAAAGGAATTTCTGATTTGCCCCAATGTCTGGCCTTAATCTTTGGGTGAGTAGGATCATGAATATAAATATCATTAAGAGGCACTATTTCTAAGAGATCGGAGTTCTTATTAAACTCAGCCGAATGCTCATCAAGCGTAATCCAAGGGTGACCTGCACGACAGTTTTTTAAACTCGTTGGATGGATAACTTCTACTATACTTTTCTTCACTATTTGGGGTATAGCAAAAGCATCATTACTATGAAAGAAAATATTTTTGAGTATATAATTTTTAATAAGCCATATGGGATCATCTCGCAATTTAGCTCAGATACTCATAAAACTCTTGATTCATTCAATCTTCCCAAAAAGATCTACCCTGTGGGAAGACTCGATAAAGACTCAGAAGGGCTCTTACTTTTATCTAATGATGGTAAGTTTATCGAAGATTTTCTTCTTCACCATGAAAGGTCTTATTGGGTACAGGTAGAAAATACTCCTCAAGACTCAGACCTTATGAGGCTTAGAAAGGGTATCAAGATCAAAACAGGGGTGACCAAACCATGTAAGGTAGATTTGATTGCTGAACCTAGCTTATGGAAAAGAGATCCACCTATTCGAGAGAGAAAATCGATCCCAACCTCCTGGTTAGAAATAACTTTAAAGGAAGGAAAAAATAGACAAGTTCGAAAAATGACCGCTGCTATAGGTTTCCCTACCCTCAGATTAGTCAGAAGTCGTGTCGGAAAAATAAGTTTATCTAGTTTAAATATAGACTTAGGTGAATGGGTCAAAATTAAAAAATCTGAAATTATTTAAATAAAAAAGCCTCTTTATTCAAAGAGGCCCATTTTTATAGAGTAGATTTTAAAAGACTATTTATTCATTAAACCTTTAACCATACCAATGACGGCCATTAAACCACCACCACCAACTCCACCAGCAGCTACGTTTCCTAAAATTGAAGTAATGTCCATTCCTGATTCTGGTCCAACTCCCATTCCTAATAATCCTAAAACCTGGCTACCAATACCACCGCCTAATAAACCAGCGATAATATTACCAACAGTACCAAGACTTAGCTTGGGTGATAACTTACCAGCAAGAAGACCTCCGCCTCCACCAGTTAAGTAAGGTAAAATCATTGTTAAAATTTCCATGATACACTCCTTTGTGTTTTCTTTAATGCTAGGAAGTAAAAGTTAAAAATGCAAAGGGGCTAAATGATACGTCAAAAAATGAACGCTTTTTTGTCAGAAAATCATATTTGATAACTTAAATTATAGGCGAAAAAGGATTTTTAGTGCCATAAAAGTCTTAGATTAATTATTAAAAACTAATCGCTAGATTTTTTAATTAAGAATTCTCTTTCTCTTTATCTTTCTTCTTCTTTTTACCTTTTTTCTTCTTTTTCTTTTTATCTTTTTTGGACTTCTTTTCCTTTTTGGACTTTTTTTCTTTTTTGGCTTTCTTAGCTTTTTTCTCTTTGGTCTTGGTCTTTTTAGTTTTTTTGGCTTTACTCTTTTTCGTATCAAATAGAGCTGAACTTTTCTTGCCGTTTGGATTTTTTCTACAATGGCCTTTCACTTGAGCACCGTCTTTTCTTGTAAATGCACTCACCCAGTAACAACTATCACTATTTTCACAAACTCTATTGCTTAATCCTTTACACTCAGAAGAGTATGCACTGAAAACAAACATACTGATTAAAATTATTAGTTTCACAGAAAAACCTCCAGAGTTTTATAGTCTTTAAAATCCTACCCTATTAATCAATTATAATACTGTTTTTGCTTCTTTTTCAGTTATTGCTTGTGGTTGACATCAGTGTCATCCTAAGTAATTTCCATACTTAGCTCTGTCTAAATCACATTAGAACATTTTATTTGTTTACTCGACTTGATTCTTAAGAAATCGATACTATCTTATTATTGAAAGTGCTTTCACAACTTAAGGAGTAAGCAATGTTTACATGGACTAAAAGAATATCATTTTTCTTGATCACAAATTTTGCGATCATGATTACACTTTCCATATTTTTAAAACTCACAGGTCTTGACATTCTTCTAGCTCAATACTTTGGTGGTGGATATATCGGCATGTTTGGAATGTGCTTAGTATACGGTATGGTCTTTTCATTCATTAGTTTATGGATGAGTAAAGGTTCAGCAAAACGTGCTTATAAAATTAAAATTTTAGAAGAACATGATCCCAGTCATAATAATCTGGTTATGCGAGTTCATAACTTTGCTAAAGGTGCAGGATTAGAGAAAATGCCTGAAGTTGGAGTTTATGAAAGTAAACAGATGAATGCTTTTGCAACAGGCCCAAGTAAGAAAAATTCTCTCGTTGCAGTCTCAACTGGATTAATGGCAAATATGAATCAAGATGAAGTTGATGGGGTACTTGCTCATGAAGTTGCTCACATTGCTAATGGTGATATGGTGACAATGACTCTTATTCAAGGGGTTATGAATGCATTTGTTATGTTTATTGCGCAAATTATTACTCAAATTATTATGAGTGCCATGAGAAGCGACAATAGTCGTTCGCGAGGCGGGTTTGGTGGTGGTGGAATGTTTGGCTATATGATTTATATGGCGGTTCAGTCTGCTCTTGGTTTCTTTGCTATGTTTGTCATTTCGTATTTCTCTAGAAGGCGAGAGTTCAGTGCTGATGCTGGAGCAGCAAAATTAGCTGGTAGTCATAAAATGGTAGCGGCGCTGAAGGCCCTCCAAAGGCAATTTGATATGATTAAGCCTGCTTCAAATGATAAATTCCAAACAATGAAAATTAGTTCTAAAAATGGATTTATGGCGATGATGAGTACTCACCCTCCTCTAGAGAAGCGAATACAAGCTCTACAAGGGTATTAATCAATATAAAAAGTTATTGGTCCATCAACAGAAAATGGTTGTAACTGTTCTTGAAGCTTCTTAAACTCCCAACTAAGTAGAGATTCATAAGGACCCTGAAGAATTGCATTAGCCTCTAACTGGCTTATTTCTTTATTCACATTCGAGCTTTTATCTATAGACGCAGTTTTAAATGTCTCTAACCAAAAACCATCTAGCAATCTTGACTCACTTATTAAGTCTGCGTAACCACAATCATCAAAGCTACATGAGTATCTATTAAAAATTCTAGAATAATTTTTTTCACTGATCTCTTCAATAGCTATTTGATCTCCTTGCAGCTCAAATCCAAGATATTCACGCTTTCTTTCTTTATTCCAATAGATATTAAAATTCTCTCTTTCATAATAAATCCAAACCTTCTCTCCATCCTTTGGTCTTGGAAACTTAAACTCTAATAAGTCGTTAATACTTAGTCGCTCACTTAATTGGGTTTTTAAAATAATATAGTTATTACTAGTAATGGCTTCATCATTAAAATTTATATACTTTGCAACATGTAAAATATAACGATCCCACTTCCCTTCACGAGAATGAGAAATAGAAAATGATGAATCTAAGATAGGTTCATTTTCTTTATCTTCCTTAAAAAACAAAAGACTATTTTTTTCTTTATGGATGATAAACTTATTAGCTTTTTCAAGATAAGCATTTCTTATATCATTAAAAAATTTTAAAACTGGAGCACGATAATCATAAGTTTGACTAGACCATTGACTATAAACATTGAGAGATAAAAACATTAAAAGAAACTTCATTAATTTGATCTATTATCTATAACTTGTAACTTTCCATCTTGGTAATCTTGGATTAATTGTAAGACTTGAATTCTTAATAATTGAATTTGATCAGGGGTTCCTTGTTCTGCCCTTCTTCTTATTAGCTGAAGGTCTTCTAAAAATTGATTATTCCCAACAGGTTTTACAATCTCGGTTTGAGGGAGTTTACGTTGAAAGTCCTTGAGAACTTTTGAGAAAATCACCTCTTTAATACTACCAATCTGTTTACCATAACTTTTATTAAACTCTAAAAGAGATGTTTGCTCAGTCCCTTTGAAAAACCTCTTATCCTTGACACTTAAATCAAATTCTCTAAATTGGAACCTGTAGGTATACCCTTCAAAAGCAGTAGAGAAAGGATAGAATTGATAAGTTTGAAAGTTAGTTTTTTTTACTGAGAGTAAATATGCTTGTCCATTGATAAAAACACTTTCATTGGTACCAATTTTTGAGTATCGAAGAATTTGAGAGTTTCCTTTAAGAATTAAAGAGTAAGAAGTGATCGGCTCACTTAAGTAATCAATGTTGCCTGAAAGAATAGATTTAATATTAACAGATGAAAACCTTTCTTTAGTGAATGTTATTTCCTCTGAATATAATGGTACACTTTTACAACCTAGGTATTGAATTAAGAAAGTAAATTCTTTTTTTATATAATTGATTGACGCAACTTTTACATTCTTAGCTACTTGCGAATTATTACACTTCACACTCTTGGAGGAGATAAACTCGATACCACCACTTGAGTGTTGAACGATAAAGTTCGTGAATAAATCGTTGTTCTTCTGAGTAATGATGGAGCGAACATCACCTATAAATTCATTAATCTTTGGAATAGTAGCTGTTTGGGAAAAAGAGCTTAAAGAAATAAAAAAACAGATGCTTATAATTTTATTCATTTTCTTCTAAAGCTTTCCTCAAGAGAAGTATTAACATTATAAATCATCTTGATTTTTTTCTTACAAGTATGCTCACCTTTTAATTTCAGCTTCAGCTTTTTTTCAATAGTACCTTTTCCATTCATGTGAAATTCAGGGATGATTGTGGCAATTTTCATAGGGCTGTTTGTGATATGTTGTAATTGAGGCACTCTTTTCTGACCAAAGAATTCAATTTCCAAAAAGTCTTTATAATTAGCTTTTGACAATGCTTTTTTATCAATTTGCATTAACAAGTCTGACTTTCCAAATAAATCTTTTACTGTAAAAAACTTAATACTATTAAAGACCTCATCACAAGAAACTTCCCCTGGTAAAGTGTTAAGATCTTTTTCAGAGATATCAATAAACTCATCAGAAAAAACTAAATTATTTTCCTCCTCTCTAGTGATAGTCATGAGAACAGTTAATTTTAAATTCCCTTGAGTCTTTTCTTTATTTTTATATAAAAGGCCGCGACTGTTCATGAGCTTATTATCATGCAACGTAACACTAATTAACTCTTTAGGAGATCCTAACTTAAAAACAATTCTCTCTGGTCGTCTGTTAATACTTGGTAACTTAAATGGATCGGTAGGATCCTCCATCGTCCATTTAAGAGACATATACGGAACCATGACTTGATTTTCCTCACCTGCTAGGTTTTCAATTTTACCAGAGAGAGTAAAGCCGACTTTTTTCTCAATCGCTTCTAAAGCTGATATTCCAGGAGGTACAATATATCTTGTAAAAGTATAATCAGTTGTAAAGTGTTCATGCTCAGAAACAATTGTTTTAAGAGAATCTTCTTTTCTGATAAGGCTCTTTCCTCGTGCAGCACCTACCATTCCTGAAAACCTACTTAGCGAATTGAAAAAACTGAGACCTAATGAGCTAGTTCCTATTCCAGTCACTGTATTTAATAGAGAGTAACCATTGCCTACATAATCAGTAATTTTTTTCCCGTCAGCATCTACTGGTTGTAAGTCTTTATTTATCGATTCTAAACCTAGCGAGAAGTCTCTTTGTTCTCTTTCTCCCATAATAACAAAGTCAAATTTTACTCTAAAATTATCGAGCCGATTGAGTTCATTTTGTGTGTCATAAAGTTTTAATAAAACTTCGATCTCATCAGCCACAGCTTTAGACCTTACAATGATATTAACAACATTATTTCCTCTGCTCGTATTAATAGTGCCATTTGAAATAGCATCTAAGAAATACTCTCTTTTTATTTCTCTTATTCTATTAGCCACTTGAGTATCAATTGTATTTTGTACTTTATAATTGCATTCCCATACTTTAGGGATGACCTCTGAAAAACAAGCTGCATAACCTGAGACATTTAAAATAACCAATAGAAAAATAAACTTTTTAATCATTTTGACCTCTGAGTAACGAACGTATTTGAATGTTATTAATATCAATATTTTATTTAGAAATCATGCTGCAATTCGTCTAAATAGACTCTCTCAAGAAGAAGAGATAAGCTTAGATAATATAAATTTAAGGAGTATTCATGAAATTGATAATTTTAATTTGTTTGGGCTTAAGCGTTAGTTTATTTGCTAGAGATGGAAGAGATTTAAATAAGAAACTTAAATATGCTGAGTATCAAAAACTTCAGGCCATGTCAGATAAGAAAAATGCTGAAAAAAGAAAGGCTTTGATCATCAAACAAGAAAATTTCATCAAAGATATTGAAGCGAAAACAAAAGCAAAAAGAGATCAAGTTTATAAGAGTATAGAGTCAAAGAAATTAAGAGAAGAACAAACGTTCCAAGAAAGACAAGCAAATGCTCAACTCACGTATGAAAAAGATAAAGAGTATGCTCTTAAAAAAAGAGATGTGAAGTTTCTCATTAACGCTGTTGATAGAAGAGATAACATTATTAAGAACGCTCAAATCACAAGAGATGATTTTGTGAAAAAGCATGATCAAAAATTAAAAGAAGAGCTTGAACTTTTATCAAAGCAAGAAAAACTAGCTCTTAAACAATTAAATGCTTCAAAATTTACAAAAGATGAAATCAATCAAATGATTAAAGCTGAATCTGATAAGTTATTAGAAATGGAAATAAATAGAGCAAAAATGTTAGAGAAGAAATAGCCTATTCCTTTCGCTCAAATTCAGCTTCTACAACATTGTCACTAGCCTGAGTTGATGATTGTCTCCCACGTGGAGCAAACCCTCTTGTTTTCATGACTTTAATAGTTCCATTCTTTATGGCTTTAGCAAAATAAACTTGGGCAAACTTAACCAGGCCAAAGCGAGTAATTGGAAAGACAAAACTAAATCCCAAGATATCAGTAAAAAAGCCAGGAGTGACTAACAAAAGTCCTCCGGCAAATATAAAAACACCATGAATTAACTCATTTGTTGGCATTTTTCCACTAGCAAGCTTTCCTTGTACACTCGTCATTATTGAGCGGCCCTGACTTTTGGCAAGGATTGCTCCTACTATTCCTGTTGCAAGGATAATAAAAATCGTATTTAAAGTTCCAATTTGAGAACCAACAGAAATGAGTAAGTATAACTCAAAAGCCGGAACTACAGTGAATAATAAAAGTAATATCAAAAACATTAAATCCTCATCCTTAATACTCGGTCTCGCCCAGTTAAATCTTTTATACACTCAATATTCTTAAAACCCAATTTTTTTGCAAGGTGACTTAGCTCATCTAAATTATGTTCATGACCTTCCATTAATAAGCTACCTTTGGCGTTTAAGGACCTTTTAGCTCCAAGGAAAAAATCTTTAAACCAAAAATCATGTTCCTTATCAGTGATAAATAAAGCAATTTCAGGTTCATATTTTACCACAGCTGGGTGGACATCAACTTTTTGTGAATTCTTTATATAAGGAGGGTTTGAAATTATTAAGTCGTAAGTTTGATGTATTTTCTTAAATTTATCGCTAAGGATATATTGGACTTGGTAGTCTTTTAAATTAATTTTTGAAACATTTATAGCATCTTGAGAGATATCACTTACAGTTAAGTTTTTATTTCCCTTACTTTCAATCATTAATGCTTTACTAATAGCTCCACTTCCACACCCAACCTCTAAAATATCTTTAGCTTGAATTTTAAGTGCTTGCTCTACTAAAATTTCAGTTTCAAATCTAGGGATTAAAACTCTCTCATCTACGTAAATTTCAGAGTTATAGAAATAGGCACTTTTATTAATATACTCTAGTGGACGAGTAGTTTTTAACTCTTGTCTAAATTCATCAAAGCTACCTTTAAACTTATCAAATTCTTGAGAGAGTCTTTCTAAATTAATTCCTGGGTAATCTTCTCCTAATGATGGGAGAAGATCTTTAAGCTTCTGTATCACCTTGAAGAAGCATTGCTTGATTATGAGTAATTAGTGCCTCTACGACAGCTCCCATATCCCCTTCAATGATTTTCTCTAAACTATAGAGAGTTAACCCTATTCTATGATCTGTTAATCTTCCCTGCGGAAAATTATAGGTTCTAATTCGCTCACTTCTATCTCCAGTTCCAACCATTCCTTTTCTCTCAGCTGCCTCTTTTTCTTGAGCTTCTCTAACCATTTTGTCATAAATCCTAGCACTTAGAATTTTTAAGGCTTTAGCCTTATTTTTAATTTGTGACTTTTCATCTTGGATAGCAACAACCGTATTAGTAGGAAGATGGGTAACTCTGACAGCTGAGTCTGTTGTATTAACAGATTGGCCACCATTTCCACCGGCTCTGTAAACATCAACTCTGACATCATTCATGTTTAATTCAAATTCTACATCATCTGCTTCAGGTAAGACTGCGACTGTAATAGTTGAAGTATGAACTCTTCCTTGTGACTCAGTTTTAGGAACTCTCTGAACTCTATGAACACCAGATTCATATTTCATACGCGAATATACTTGCTCACCCTTAACCGCAATAATAACTTCTTTAATTCCTTCATCACTTTCGCTTACTGAAATCATTTCAAACTTAAAGCCAACTTCTTTAAAAAAGTTCTGATACATTCTTAAAACATCTGCGACAAAGATTGATGCCTCATTTCCACCAGCTCCAGCTCTAATTTCGATCATAACATCTTTATCATCTAGAGGATCTTTAGGAAGTAATAAAACTTTTAGCTCTTCCTCAAGTTCAGTTAATTTTGTTTCACCTAAGTTTAGTTCTTCTCGAGCCATTTCTTTTAATTCAACATCAGATTCATTCATTAACATATCTTTAGCATCAATTACATCTTGCTTAGTGCTTTTATAGTCTTTGAAAGCTTCAACTATAGGCTCTAAAGCTGAACGTTCGCTTGATATTTTCTTAAACTCTGCTTGTCTATCATATATAGTTGGATCTGCTAACTTTTGAGTTAGTTCTTCATGGCGAATAACCACAGCTTCGAGTTTATCGAACATTTTTTTCCTTATGAAGACATTGAGTCTAAAAACTCATCATTGGTTTTTGTTTTCTCAATTCTACTTTTTATAAATTCCATTGAATCAATTGTGTTCATTGGATGTAACACTCTTCTTAGAACATGTAATCTTTGTAACGGACCTTCAGTCATTAAGAGATCCTCTTTTCTTGTCGATGATTTATTAATATCCAGACAAGGAAAAATTCTCTTCTCCATTAACTTTCTATCTAATTGGATTTCCGAATTACCAGTCCCTTTAAATTCTTCAAAAATAACTTCATCCATTCTTGAACCAGTATCAATTAATGAAGTTGCAATAATCGTTAAGGACCCACCACCTTCAATATTTCTAGCAGCTCCAAAGAATCGCTTTGGTTTATGAAGAGCATTGGAATCAACCCCACCTGATAAGATTTTTCCTGATGGTGGTACTACGGTATTGTAAGCTCTTGCAAGTCTAGTAATAGAATCTAATAAAACAACAACATTATTTCCTGCTTCAACTTGTCTTTTGGCTTTTGCTAAAATCATCTCTGCAACTTGAACGTGTCTACTAGCAGGCTCATCAAAAGTAGAAGAAACAACTTCAGCTTTTACATTTCTTCTCATATCAGTAACTTCTTCTGGTCTCTCATCAATTAATAAAACAATTAGTTTTGCTTCTGGGTGATTATGAGAAATAGAGTTTGCAATATCTTGCAGTAAAACTGTCTTACCTGCTTTAGGAGGTGCAACAATTAAACATCTTTGCCCAAAACCTTGAGGAACAAAAAGGTCAATGATTCGAGTCGAATAACTAGTTGGTTTTGCTTCTAAGCTAATCTTCTCTTCAGGATATAGAGGAGTTAGGTTATCAAAAAGTACCATTTTCTTATGATCTTCCGGTGTATTGTCATTAATTGAATTTAATTTTAAAAGGGCGAAGTATCTCTCTGCATCTTTTGGTGGTCTAATAGTTCCTGAAAGAGTGTCACCTTTTCTCAGACCAAATTTTCTTATCTGACTAGGACTAACATAAATATCATCAGCTCCTGGCAGGTAGTTGTAACCAGGAGATCTTAAAAATCCAAATCCATCAGGAAGAATTTCTAAAACACCTTCTCCAAAAATTTCTTGTTTCTTTTTAGCTTCTGCTTTTAAAAGTGCGAAAATAACCTCATGCTTTTTCATACTTGCATGGTTATCCACTCCAGCTTTACTAGCCATAGTGCTTAATTTTTTCATGTCCATTTTTCGAAGGTCAGTTAAATGCATTATTTTTCTCCTGATTTTAACCTGAATGTGAGAGTTGATTATTACTTAGTATTATTTGAGATCGGATCTATACTTTTATTCTCCAAAGTGTAAATAGTTATTAAATTTAGGGACCAAGATTGCTTATCCCAAAAATATTTTAGATCAAGGATATAATTCCACTTTAGACATGATAATGTCAAGAAGAGTTGATAAATCATAGAAAAATTAGGTACAAAGAGGCTTATGAAGCATTATTTGGCCATTGATTATGGCACAAAATTCATAGGACTAGCTCAATTTCGACAAGGAAATGATCCATTTCCTCTCTGTATGGAAAGAATAGCTAATAAGGGAGCTAGTGCTGTTTTTCAAGCGATTGAAGCAATCGTTAAAGCTGAAGAGATAACAGATATTATTGTTGGAGTCCCTTATCTGCTGGATGGACAGATAACCTCTACTTCAAAAAAAATGATGGATTTCTCTGATCAACTAAAGGCACACTTTAATCTAAAGAAAATAGCTATAACTATACATCAACAAGATGAAACCTTATCTACCTTTCAAGCTCAAGAAGAAATGAAGAACTCTCCTCAATTTAACTTTAAAATTGATATGAAAAAAATTGATTCAGTGTCAGCCAAAATTATCCTTCAAGATTTTCTTGGCCAAAAAAGCTAATATTCACTAGCCTTATTGTATGAAAAAATTGTTATTGATCTTTTTCTTTCTAGGAATAGTTATTCTGGCTGTTGGATTTTTCTGGTTACAAGGTGAACTTAATCATACATATCGTGGTCCTGAGATGACCTTCAAGATTCATAATGGTGATAGTTTTCCTAAAATTAATCAAAGCCTCTATAAACAGGGAGTTATTTCAAACCGTCGAGTTTTTCACAGGTATACACAGTATAAGAACTTATTAAGTAAATTTAAGAGTGGTAAGTATTTAATTAAAGATGGAATGAACCTTGATGACTTGATAAATAAGTTTGTGACTGGTGATTCGATTAAAAACTTAGTCACAATACCTGAGGGAAAAAACCTATTTGAAATAGCTGACATCTTAAGTGAAAAAAAATTCTTGAAGGATAAGGATAAGAAAAATTTTATAAAACTAGCAAACAGTGCTGAGTATGCTAAAAAGCTAGGGATAGATGGTGTAAACCTTGAAGGATACCTTTTTCCTGACACCTACAACTTTGAAGAAGATGAAACTCCTGAGTCACTCCTCAGGAAAATGACCGATCATTTTAAATCCCAAACAAAAAACTTAGATCTAAGTTCCACTTTTTTAACTCCTAAAGAAGTTATTACCCTTGCATCTGTTGTTGAAAAAGAAACTGGGGCAAAGTTTGAAAGAAAAATTATTGCAGGAGTTTTCTTTAATAGATTAAAAAAGAAGATGCGACTACAATCTGACCCCACAATTATCTACGGAATGTGGGAGCGCTATGATGGAAATATTAGGAAAAAAGATATTCTAGCTCCTAGTAAATATAATACTTATACAATCAAATCATTACCAATCGGACCTATAGCTAACCCTGGTGTAGATGCCATTGAAGCCGTACTCAACCCAGATAGTCACGACTATCTATATTTTGTAAGTAAAAACAATGGTACTCATAAATTCAGTAAGACTTTAAAAGAGCATAACAGTGCTGTAAGGACTTGGCAGCTGACTAAAAAAAATAAAAAAGGTCGTAGTTGGCGGGATTTAAAACAATAACATTATTTACAAGCTTCAAAGTTTTTAATTTTCTCTTTTCGAATAAACCTTCTATTTCCATAAATATCGACATGACTTAATAATATCTCAACATCAGTCATAAGTTTCTTCTTTGCTTTTTTCGAGTTAAACTTTACTGTATATAAATATTGAGTTTTCTCTACAATGGAAGTACTTACTCTGAAATTATTTGCGATACTCGGGAATATAATATGTTTGTTCAATTCGACATCATATTCAAATTTTCTTTTCATATCCTCTGGCCATTGATCAATCTTATGAAAACACACTTCTTTAGGAACAACTTCATAGCTCAATCCTACATCATCAACAACTATATCCCATTTAATAAATAGATCCTTTTCTAGATATTTCTTTTCAACACTTTTTAATCCACTCAAATATAATTGTTCGTTACTGATTTTGAAATCTAGGAGATAGGCCCTCTGAGAACCGACCTTATCAAAGTTATAATCAACAAAACATTCGTTCGGAAGATTAGGATTTAAAAGATCCCAACATATAAAATTCATCCATGAACCATTGGAAGAAATTAAAGTATCATCAAAGATAATCTCGGGAGACTTTCTTAAACTCCTAAGTAATGACTTTGAGACAGAATGATAAAAAAATCCAAGTACAAATTGATTTTTAAATAGTATCGCTCCTAAGGTTTCTTTGCGACTAAGGTCTTGCCCTGGACAATTGACTGAAATATTTGGAGAGAAAATAGATTTAGAAAGAGGATTAAGATAAGTTCCAGGATAAGCAGAACAAGTTGCACTTTGCAAATTTAATGTTTTCTCTTTTTCACCAACTTCGTAATAATATAGGCTTAAATCTTGATAAAACTCAAAGCCTTTATTTATGCTTAATCGATTCTTGTCTTGTAGCTTTACACCTGGGAACTCTAGAACGATATAGTCCCGATCGCTTGTGATACTCGATGCCTCATACTTTCCTGCCCTATTGCCTAAGTCAATGGAAGAGACCCTCTTACACTCATAATTATTTTGTGTCTTAGGATCTTTTAAAATAGCTGCTCGCGAGCAACTAGATTCACCAGTAGCCAATAAATTTCTAGAGATACATTTACTAGGTACGACAACTTTCCCATCTGAAACGATGAGACCATTACAATAGCTGCCAACTAATGTACTTGGATTAAAAAAACCAAGAAATACTAGATTGGCCGGGCAATTACTTTGACCATTACAACTTAGCTTAAGATTATTAAACTTATTTTGAAATTTACTAAATTCACTATCATCAGATGATCTCACCTGTGGTCGAGTTACGGTGGTATCACTATTTAAAATAGCTCTTTTTCCACAACTCAATAGAATAAATAAGAGTATCAGTTTTCTAATCAATTTCTTCCTCTTTCACCTAGTTTATCCTTCTACTAAAAATAATAATGAAACTCCATAACAATTGAAAGCTTTTATTGAAAAAATCAATGTAATTTCAACTAGTTATGTCAATCATGGTCATATTTATACAGTGCCTAGAAGTTCGACAAGTAAAGTGTCTTCCCTCCTAAATACATGTCTATTTTTTTTACAACACTTTTTAATCCCTACTACTAAATTTCCCTCTAAGTATCTTGAATTGCTTATTTTCAAAGGTGGCAAACTTCTTGCTTTATAGATCTCTAAGATTATTAAACTTGGGTCCAGAAATGAGGCTATTTTTCAATAAGGGTTGTTATAATGAGAAAACTTTCTTTTGTGTTATTATTGATTACTCTCACTAGTACAGTTGAGGCTAGAACCTATAGTTCCAACCAAATTCAAACTCACCTAAGCTCACTTTATGGAAGTTGGGGAATTAAAGAGAAAAAGAATAAGAAGAAACTAGATCCTTCTATCAATTTGAAAAAAGCACTATCTTTATTTCAAGAGAAAAAAGTAGTTACTGTCGCTGTAGTAGATACTGGGATTGATTTCAAGCATGAATATTTTAAGAATAATATTATCGGTAGATTTCTTGAAAGAAAATCTGCATCAAATAAGAAGAAAGGATTTACTCAAAAGTTAAAGCTTGCGACTAAAGATAATTATGGTTTTGATTTTAGTCATAGTCATAAAGGAGCAAAGTTTATTACTAGGACTCCTAAAGATACTCACGGGCATGGAACACATGTGTCAGGAATTATTAAAAGCATTTATCCTAATGTAAAAATCATACCTATAAAGTATTATAATGAATTTGCTTCAGGTGAACAAAACTTAGAAAATTCGATAAGAGCATTAGAGCATGCAGTAAAATTGGGTGTTGATATCATTAATTATTCAGGAGGAGGACCAGAGGCTGATCCTTCAAATAAGGCAAAAGAATTAAGAATTGTTAAAGAAGCTCAGAAAAAAGGAATCATTATAGTCGCTGCTGCTGGAAATAATGGTAACAATATTGATATTAAAGAAAATATGTACTTTCCTGCTAGTTACGCATCACCAGATAGTTATAACCTTCAAAATATTATTGCAGTTGGATCATATGATGCAAATTTAAAGTTAATCAACTCATCTAATTATGGAATAAAAACTGTTCACGTCGCAGCACCAGGTCACAAGATTAATTCAGCTGTGGTAAAATCAAGTGCTAAAATGTCAGGCACTTCACAAGCAACGGCATTTGTATCCGGAGTTGCAGCATTATTAAAATCTGCTTATCCACAATTAACATATAAACAAATAAAGAACATTATTGTGTCTACATCTAAAAACCTCTCATTGTTTCAAGGAAAGGTCATAGGGGGCCAATTAGATGCTTATCAAGCATTACTTAAGGCAGGCCAAATATTTAATAATCCAAGATTTCTTAAACCTCTAAAGAAATTAGCTCCAAAGCCAGTTAAAAGAAATGTTGCAAGAACAAGGTAGCTAATTTAACTTTTAAGATATGTTAAAAATTATCTTAGAAGTTATCCTTGGTAGTCTTCTATATGCTCTCGGGCATCCGACATTTATTACTCTTTATCCAATCCCTCTGTTTGCTCCAATTGGAATTTTTTTACTTATCAAAAACATTTTGTTTTTAGACATCAAAAAAGACTTATTCTTAATTTTAATCTTCTGCTTCTTTATCAATATTATTGGCTTCTATTGGATTCCTCAAACTCTACAAACATTTGGAGGTCTACCTTATATAGTGAGCTTACTATTTTCCTTTATGTTCTCTTTCCTTGTTTTACCTCAAGTATGGGTGATCTACTTTTCTATATTACTCATAAGAAAGTACTTTCCTTTTAAGAATGTCCCACCTCTTAGCTTATTAACCTCTCTTATCATTACAATAACCCTTTTAGAGCACTTCACCCCATCTCAATTTCCTGTTCATGCTGGTCATCCTTGGATGAGCTGGTCTTTTACTTTAGGGTTAGCTCCAGTATTTGGATTAATTATCTATAATTTTCTAAATTATTATATTGCATTTAGCTTATTATTTATTTTTAAATACAAAAATAATTTTAGATTTATTCCCTTGGGACAAGCTTTCATTTTATTGTTAGCTTGCTGCCTATTCGTTCCATTTACATTTCAGCAAAAAACACTTTCCTCACCATCTCAAGAAGATTTACTTAAAGTAAAAATTGTTCAGGCCAATATTGGTAATTTCATGAAAGTAGATTCAGAATTGGGAAAATTTTCTTCATTGACTGAAGTATTTGATCGATATAAAAACCTGAGCTTATCTGGAGAGAGCAGTGATTTGATTATTTGGCCTGAAACAGCTTATCCCCACTCTTTTAATAGTGACATTTTAGAAAATTCGCCACGCTCTATTCCTCCACTCATTTCTGATGTTCTAAATGAGTCAAATTCACAATTGTTAATTGGTGCCTATGATAAAGGCAAACTAGACCTTTCCGGAAATGCTTTTCAAACTGTTTATAATGCAACAATGCTCTTTGATCCAAAAGATGGCTATAAAGATGTCTATCATAAACAACAACTTATTCCTTTTGGTGAAACATTACCTTTTGGTCCTTTTACACCTTATTTAGTTGATTCCATTCCAGGAGTATCTTTTTTTTCAACCGGCACAATAGAAACTACTTTTAAACTTAAGACAGGCCATCGGTTTGTAACTCCAATTTGTTATGAAATTTTAAATACTAATTTAATCAGAGCGATGTTAAATTCATCAAGCTTAAATCATGGACATGTAAACTTTATTCTAAATTTAACGAATGACTCATGGTACGGTTTAACAGCTGAACCATATCAACACCTCTTTTTATCTAAATGGCGAGCGGTTGAGTTTCAAGTTCCTATTATTAGATCAACTAATAGCGGTATCACGTCCTTAATTGATATTGACGGTAATGAGTCAACGAGGTTGATGCCCGGAGAAGAGAAAACTTTAAACCTAACTCTACATTTACCTGAAAGAAGTCCTACTATTTATCAAAAAATTGGTTTATTAAGCTTTTTTGGATTTTCAATTTTGATTTTACTATTAAATTATTTTCTTGATCGAATACTAAATCCGGCACTCAAGAGTTCTTGAATTCTTAGAACACCTTGAATTTTTTTATTTTTATCTAACACTGGCAAGATAGAAAGTAGAGATCTTTGTTGCTCCATTATCTCCATAGCTTCACTAACTAAATCATCATCTTGACACGTGATTGGGGACTTATTCATAAAAGCTGAGATTTTTTCAGACATTGCATTTTCATTTGAATTAAGAGCTCTTCTGATATCACCTTCAACAATGATGCCTTGTAAATTCTCTCCATCTATCACAAGACAAATCCCAGTAGGAGTCTCGGTCATCTTTAATAAAACACCTTTTAATTTCTCGTCTTTATCAACATTTGCAACTTGTTCTAATGGAAGCATGATAGAGTTTACTTTTAGAGTCAAAGATTTTCCTAAAAGCCCAGCTGGATGATTAATTGCAAAGTTTTCTTTTGTCAGAGCAATGATGTCTTCATAAACTACCGCTAAAGCATCGGCTAGAGCTAAAGTTAGAGTAGTGCTAGTAGTCGGAGCCAAGTTATTAATGCATGCTTCATTGTCTACAGAACAGTCCATCACAATAGAGCATTCTTTAGCTATCAGAGAGTCAAGATTCCCAAGTAATCCTAACCTATTTTCTTTGTCCATAGGAAGGAAAGGAATCAGCCTTAAGATTTCTTCAGTGGAGCCAGACTTACTTATTAAAATAATATTATCTTGAGAACTAACTGGTCCGAGATCTCCATGTAATGCTTCAACAGGATTAAGAAAAAATGATTTTAATCCAAGAGAAGCAAACGTAGACGCCATTTTTCTGGCAATCATGCCTGACTTACCTACACCAGTAAAAAATAGGATTCCATCTCTATTAGATAAATCTACAAAGAAATCTCTTATCTTAAATTCATCTAAGAGTTCTAGCTTAAGAGCAGCTTTTTGAATGGCCTCAGCCTCTTCTTGAAGTACTTTGTTTAATATAGATAAGATGTGGCCCTTGTTCATTTTTATACTTTTTTGATACCCTTAATTATGAGAATTTATGCATTCTTCCTATTTATATTTTTATCTTCTTGTTCATCTTATGACAAATACAAGTATTTAAATGCGGACCTAGAGATCCCAAGTACTCTCTTTCAAGCCAGTTATCAACAAACTTGGTCAGCAGTTGTAGGAGTCATGAAGAAATATGACATTGAACTTCAAAATCAAGAAACGGGAGTTGTGAAAACTAAATGGATGGATAATACCAAAGAATTAAACTTCTCTGATGCTTTCGGATCAAGTGAGAAAATAAAATCAGCACGTTTTAAATTATTTGTTAATGTCAATGAAGCTAATAGAGGTAATAAGATGTTAACAAAGGTGACAGTTTATAAAAGGCAGTTAGTTGAACACGACTTCCTTCATGGTTGGAAGGAAATCAAACAAGAGCATGGACTTGAAAAAGTATTACTCTATAGAGTTTCAAGATTAATTAAAATTGATAATTATTTAAAGAAGATACAAGAAGAAAAGGAAGCAAAAGAACTACAAGAAGCTTTATAAAGAATTAATTGTATTTTGAATATCTTTATTTAACAGACTGAACTTTTTTTCATTTCTAAGTTTGATTAGGGCCGGTTTGGCTTCTTTATAATCTAGAGTTTGAATTGTTTTTAAAATTCTCGAAATGACTTCCGTTGGAATAACTTTAGACTTATTAAATTTTTGATAATTTTTCTTATCATACATCATTTTCCATACGGTCTTAGCTGAATTTTTAGTCTTAAAAGACTTGATCATTTCTAAGGCTTCAACTCTAACAAGTAATGACTTGTCAAAAAGCATCTTCTCTATAGTTTTCTCAGAAGACTTATCTTTAAACATTCTAATAACTTTTAGTGCACTTAGTCTCATCATCCAATTTGGGTGCCGTAAAAACTTCTTGATAAAAGGAAGAGACTTCAAACCCATGATCCTAGCTAAACTTAAAGTTGCAAGCCAACGACTTTGATCTGGGTATTTATCAGACTTCATTATTTCAACAATAGTGGGCACAGCTTTGTTATCTAATTTAAATAATAGATTTTGGACTTGTTTAGAATGCTTTGGGAGAATTTTTTCTTTTTTTAATATTTTTTTGATACCAGCAAAAGAAAACTCTTTAGAATAAACACTTGGTATAAGAAAAATACTAAGAAGCAAGAAGCTTTTTAAAAACATCGATAATTTCATCCTTATCCATATTTTCTGTTACTTTCTCTAATTTTACAATCTTGGAGTCTTTTGAACCACCGATCTCTGAGGGTTCCTCTTGAGTATTACTCATGAGACTTGACTCTAACTCTTTTGAATCGATTAGATTTAAAATACTTACAAGTTTTTCAGATTCTGGTCTTAAAGAGTTATTCTCTACAATTTCAGAGAATTCTTTTTCACGACTTTCTAAACTTTTCTCTATCTCAAGTATTTTTTTATTAAGATTAATGTTTTCATCTTTGAAGTTTGAGATCTCATTTTCATATTCAAGATTCATACCCTCTTGAGCTAATTTTAATTCTTCTAATTCTAACTTTAAATTTTTATTTTTAATTGTTAGTTCTTCAACTTGTATTAAATCTTTATCAGTTATTTCAAGTTCTTTTACTTTTTCTTGTAATTCTTCATTTTCAACTTGAGTCGCTGCTACAGATTTTTCAAAGTATGCTAGTTTTTCTTCTTTATTTTGGATTTGGTCTCTTAGCATATATACTTCATCTTCAAAGGAGTTTTCAGCGATTGCAGCAGCATTTATATCAACATTGACTAAATCTTTAAACTCACTAGAGTGATTAATGATAGAATTAATATATTCATTCACTTTAAGATTATATTTTCTTAAACCTTTTGACTTATTTTCTAATATTGATTTTGTTAACAGGTAAGTCATCAACATCATTATTGCAACACTTCCAAAAATTACTAATAAATCCAAGTTATGAGTATAAATAAACTGCATTAAAGTTCTGATAGTTTCCTCCTGTTCAGACCTGTACTAAAGTATAAGAGTTTATTGTCTTGAGAACAATGAGAGGAAAGTTTTTAGGTGAAAACTAATTATCTAAGATAGACTTAAAAAGTTCTATATCATTTTTCTTTGCCGTGATAATTCCTTGTCCAAAAACGTCAAACTCAGCTCCCTTGTAATTTCTAATCTCAAGACCTGCTTCTTTAGCAATCAAAGCCCCAGCAGCAATATCCCAAGGCATTAATCCGTCATCATAGAACCCGTCAAAGACCCCATCAGCAACAAAGCATAGATCTAAGGCCGCACTTCCTAATCTCCTAACGCTTCTAACATTTTCATTAAACTGATAAAGCTGCTCAAGCTTGTATTTATTCTCGACTAATTTACACATAGATGTGATTAAACTTAGTTCATTTTTTTTCTTCAGAATGTTTGATCCTCTAAGTGCTCTTTGAGAATCATTGGCTGAAAGATCGTGAAAAAATGCTCCCTCACCTCTTTGGGCCCAATAAAGCCTGCTTCTTAATGGTTGATAAACAGCTCCAAATTTTAAATGACCATTTTCTAAATATGCAATACTAATTGCAAAGTGATCAAAACCACTTAAAAAATTATTTGTTCCATCAATTGGGTCAACTAGCCATAAGTTATTTCTAGAAAAATTATCAATGCTTTTTTTGTCAAAATAAAATTTCTCTTCACTTAAAATTTCATCATTAGGAAATTCTTTATTTAAACCATTTAATAATATTTCTTCACTCTCTAGATCAGCTTGAGTCAAAACTCCCATACCTTCTTTAGAAGTTATCTTAACATTAGAAATTTCATGAAAATGTTTATTAATTTTATCAGAAGCTTCAATTAAATAAGGTAAGATTTTTTTAATCATAATGTTTTTGAAACTCTATCAACATATTCTCTGAATGTCCTGATATATTTATCACTATTTTTATTTGCAAACTTTTTTCCGTCTATTTGTGTTACAATTTGCAAGAGCCTCACAGCATTTATACTGAAGACAGATTCAAATTCACAAATTTCATCATAATAAATTTCTCTTTGTATAAATTTTTTCTTATGGAACTCTCTAAAGAGCTTTAAACTTGTTCCTTGTAATACATTTGCTAAAGGTGCTACAAAGTTTGTCCCATCAAAAAACAAAACATTACTCTTCGTTAAGTCATGGACTAGATCATCATCAGAAAGTCTTAAGATATCAAAACCAGGATTATTTTTAAGATACAAATTCTCCCAAGCATATTGACCAAGTTTTAAATTCTTTAAGTCTATCTCACTGTAGTTTCCAAACTTCTTAGAAATAAGCTTAAGACCACAAGTATCCAAGACTTCTACTTTTTTAATTTCTATAAGATCATATCTTGTATCTATCTCAAAATTTGTAAAACATGTCAGTCGTACTTTAAATCTACCCTTTTCAGGAACATGCTCTCGAAGTAAATTTATAATTTCTTGTTGGTTTATTTTTTCTAATTCTGGATAGAATAAATTAAGACTGCTTTGTAAGCGATGAAAGTGAGCATCGATACCACAGACTGACTTATCTTGAACCACAAAGGAGGTAAAGAAAGATTCTCCGTAATAGGTGGCCCTGTTTATAGGCACAATTGGCAAGCTTTTACTAAATGATCCATTAAATATATACATTTGATTCATTTTAAGACTAAAAAAGCATTGAGTATAATCAATCGATGTGATTAAATAAATTCCGTGGATTTAACATATGATTGTAAAAAAAATGAAAAAGCTTTTATCGTTTCTGTCGTTTCAGGAAAGTTTGAAGGTTATGAAACTCAAGAGTCAAGTAATAGATCTTTATTAGAGCTTAAAGAACTCTTGAGAACTTTAGAGGTGGTTGTTGTTGGACAGGCCATTCAAAATAAGAAAAAGTTAGAAGCGGCAACCATCTTAGGTAGCGGGAAGTTAGAAGAGATCTCATTAGAAGCCAAATCACATAATGCAGATTATTTAGTCTTTGACTTTGAATTAACTGCAAGTCAAATGAGAAATATAAATAAAGTTACAGGTCTAACAGTTTTTGATCGATGCCAAATTATTCTTCAAATTTTCTCCATGCATGCAAGAACAAAAGAAGCAACATTACAAATTGAAATATCAAAACTAAATTACCTTTTGCCTCGCTTAACTTCTTTATGGACTCACTTCAGTAAACAAAAAGGTGGGATTGGATTAAAAGGTGAAGGTGAACAGCAATTAGAGCTTGATAGAAGAATAGTGAGGAAGAGAATTCAAACTTATGAGAAACAATTAAAAGGGTTAAAGGTTTCAAGACAAGAAAGAAAGAAGAAGAGAGCAAATGAAACTCTTACTGCCGCACTTGTTGGATATACTAATGCCGGGAAGTCATCTCTTATGAATAGCTTGTGTAAGGTAGATGTCTTATCAGAAAATAAATTGTTTGCAACCGTTGATTCTACTTTTAGAACCCTAACTCCAGATACAAAACCTCCCCTTATCTTAATTGATACAGTTGGCTTTTTATCTAATCTTCCCAATACTTTGATTGAAGGATTTAAGACAACTCTTGAGTCAATTGATGAAGCCGATTTATTATTAATTGTAGTTGATGCTTCTGACCCATTTTTAGAGAAACACATTGAAACAACAAACAAGGTTTTATCTGAATTAAACATAGATGAAAAAGAGAGGATATATATCTTTAACAAAAAAGATAAAGTTGAAGATATGCTAAAGATGAAGGTTAAAACTAGAAAATATCCACACTCTTATTTTGTTAGTGCTCATGAGGAGGGTGAGATCTTAGGTTTAAGAAAAAATATTATTAATCACTTTCTTGATCAACAAGTTTATCAGGACTTATTTGTTCCTTACACTGAAGGTAATATTCATTCAAAGATTGAAAAATTCACTAATATTGAAAAAAGAACAAATCATGAGACAGGAATCTACTATCGCATCAGGACCCCCGATCATTTATTTCAGACAATAGGGATTAAAAGCTTTGCTCTATCTAATGAAGATAAAGAAAAATATCTTTGACAGCTTCGATTAATTTGCTAAGTTAGTTACATGATTTTAACTGCAAAAATCCTTAGTACTAAAAAACATCCTGATGCATCCAAGTTAAAAGTCTGTACAGTTGATACAGGGTCCGAGAAGTTTGAAGTTGTCTGTGGTGCCTCTAATGTTGAAATTAATATGGTCACCATTCTCGCTCAAGTTGGGTCAATCCTACCAAGTCAGACTAAAATAGAGATCGGAGAACTAAGAGGCGTAAAGTCCTATGGGATGCTTTGCTCTGCAAAAGATTTAAATATCTCTAATGAGTCTGGAATTATACACTTAGACGACAATCAAGAATTGGGTGTATTATATACTGAATTAGATAAATCATTATTAAGCTCTATTCCTTGGTTTACTTATAAATTGGTTGATACCCATGTTGAGAAAAAAAACGGCATCATTCAAGTAGTAAATGCTCCCATTAAGATTCCAGAAGGTACAGTTATCAGTCAGTCTTATTGGGATGGTTCTAAATATCTATATAGATCATTTTAAAGATTCATAAACTTCAATTAATTTATCTTTTAGTTCTAAACCATCAATAGGCATTTTCAAAGTCACGATCGTGTCATGAAGAGTTTTACTCATAATGACTAACTTCTTATTACCTTTAAAGAGGTCGTCAAATTTAGAGTTTTCCATGACTTCTTCAGCAATTAGAATCAAGTCACAATTTAGATCTTCAATTATATATTCTGATAATTGCTCAATATCATCATATGAGTAGATTTTGAAATCGCTCTTAAGAAATTCATTAAATAATGAGTTCTCAATCTTATTAGGGTTGAGATATATTAGGGTTTCTAAATGCTTCATAATTCCTTTCTTATATCTAATATTTGAATTATGATCAAGTATAATGACAACACTTATTAAGATCTTAAATATTGAAGATGACTCCGTATTATTTGAATGCCCAAACTCCAGAGCTCATGAAGCTTATGAGTATGCAGCAAAATTAGAAAAAATGGGAATTGAGTTTAAGTTTGTAAAACCAGGTTTGCCCGAAACTTTCTTAAATGAATTAAATTTCTCGAAAGAGCAAAAAGAAGATTATTTTGAAAGTCTTGAAGAAGAAATTAATGATCATGATGATTCATGCTGCCATGAATAAAAAGAAAAGAGGGCCGATCCTTGCCCTCTTTTTTTCTTTTGATGTGACTCAAAAATAGTCTGTGGTCCTAAAACGTTTTAAGCTAAGATGCTAGATCCAGCTCATGATATAGGCTTTCTTCGTATTGCTCTTCATTGAGCATACTCAAAAGTCCAGTTCTTTTCGGATTTGTTAAGTTTCTTTTATTAATTCTATTTTTAAACTTTGTTCTCTTTTTATTTAATTGATTTTTTACCTTTCCCATCGAATCATTAAGAGCTATTAAAATATTTTCGTTTGTATTTTTTGCATGATATTGATTTTTCTTATCTTTCAAAGTTATATTCGTTTCAAATTTTCCAGAACTTTTCTTGGCAAAAATAACATTTACATCTAACTTGCTTCCATAAATCTGTGAGATTTTTGTCACTTCTTCTTTTACTCTAGAATCTAAAAACTTCGATGTTTTTAAATTTTTAAAACATGTTTTTACTCTCATAGTCTCTCCCTTCCCTGCAAGTAATCTTCATATTCAAGACTAGATAAGTATAACGTATTATCGGATTTTTCTTTGAGAAGATGATAGAATCCCTAATGATTCTCTATACTTAGCGACGGTTCGGCGAGCAACTTTGATTCCTACGTTTGCTAGTAAATTGGCAATTTTTTGATCCGATAGTGGTCTTGCTGGATCTTCTTTAGAGATGAGAGCTTTAATCTTTAACTTAAGACTCTCTGCTGCAATATCAAGTCCTCCATCCTTTCCTCCAAGCCCTGAGCTGAAGAAATACTTTAATTCAAATGTACCTAGAGGGGTATGCATGTATTTATTCGTAGTCACTCGCGAGATAGTTGATTCATGCATTTCAACTTCAGCTGCAATATCTTTTAAAATCATTGGTCGTAGATACTCAGAACCTTTCACAAAAAAATCTGGCTGATACTTTATAATTGCTTCAGAAACTTTCACTATTGTTTTTTGCCTATTGCTAATTGACTTTAATAACCAAAGAGCATTACGAAGTTTCTCCTCTACATACTCTTTTGTGTTTGCATCATTTTTATTTTTAATTAAATCTTTATAAAGCTTTGAAATTCTGAGTCTAGGAACCCCTTCATCATTTAGCTTCACTTCAAATTTTCCATTATTTTCGACAACATATATATCTGGCACAATATAATGAGTAATTTCACTAGATATTAATCGTCCAGGTCTTGGATGAAATGTCATAATAGAAAGTTCTGCTTGTTTAACTGCTTCCAAGGAAGAGTTTGTAGCATCTGCTATTTTTTGATAATGCTTTTTATATAAATCTTCTAAATGTATATCAATTATTTTCTCTACGACAGGTGATTCTCCAAATAATTCTCTTGCCTGAATTATTAAGGCTTCTTTAGTATCTTTTGAGGCACAACCAACCGGATCGAATCTTTGAATAGTATTTAATACGTCTAATCCTAACTCTAACGAGATCTCTAAATCATTATCTTTAATTAACTCTTCAACAGATTGAGTGAGAAAACCATCATCGTCTATATTATTAATTATATGAATAGCAATTAATAACTCACCTTCCGGCCATTCATGCATTCTTGCTTGCCATTCAAGATGATCGAGCAAACTTTGATCTTGAGAAACCATATTTTCATAATTGGGAGCATCTTCAGAAGAAGCAGGTCCAACCATAGACTTAGCTCCTGAATTTTCGTTACTATTAGCGAGGTATTTCTCCCAATCAAAATCATCCTTACTTACAAGCTCTGGGCCTTCAAAATCAGATGCTTTAGTTTCAATATCTTTCAACTCTTTATCACCAGCATCTGCATCTGCACTCTCTCTTTCTCCTCCAATTTCTTCTAACATTGGGTTTTCGACCATCTCGGCTGATATAACATTGGTCATCTCTAAGTGAGTTAGAGTTAGTAATTTAATTGCTTGTTGCAATTGCGGCGTCATTGTCAGTTGTTGGGACTGTTTCAGCGATTGTTTTAGCTTAAAGTTCAAAGATTCTCCTTAAAACACTTATCGTCACCTTACTATCATAAGTTGAATAGAGACCTCTATGCCAGATAATTAAGCTATTCTATTTTTATCAGTTATTACTATTAAGTGAATTGATGATAAAAAGTTTATTCAAAATCAAGAAAAGCCTTTCTCTAAGTTTTTCTCCTTGTGAAATAGATATAATTTAGTCATGAAACTTTATTAATTTCTCTAGTATCTCTAACAGGTTGTCAGTACACCGATACTATAGTTGATCTTAAGCAAAACTGTTGAGAAAGGACTTAAAACGATAAAGAAGTGAATCAATTATTTTTCCCGTACCAAAGATATTTATTACTTGGATAACTAGGTTCAAATTAAGTCTTTAAAGAAACTTTAAAAAAGCTTCATATCCAAGATCTTTCATTTTGGATTTAGGAATAAACTTAAGAGAAGCTGAGTTTATACAATATCTAAGCTTCAAAGGTTTAGGACCATCATTAAATACGTGCCCTAAGTGAGAGTTACCAAATCTTGATCTTACTTCAGTTCTTTCAAATACCGCAGAACTATCAGACAATGTTCTAATA
>ENA-ORXM01000328-ORXM01000328.1-marine-metagenome-genome-assembly--contig:-NODE-328-length-90888-cov-6.716763_pt1 | contig 90888 bp, 76 predicted proteins | sample MGYA00237867_ERZ511480 | MGnify/ENA primary metagenome ERZ511480 (study PRJEB26309, sample SAMN06266103) | marine metagenome | isolation source: Algal blade | place: United Kingdom:Sidmouth, United...
CGGACGGCTGTCAGGCCGCGCGAGTAATGCCGCTCATACAATGTCACTCCGCCGCTCGGCCAAACCCTCACGGCACTGAGCGAGCAGCCTTCGGCTGTTCGCACCTACAAAAACCTACAATGGGGTCAAGCTTCTATTCTTCCAGTGCCTTACGTACGGCAGCGTCGGCGTGTATAGCTGTGGTATCAAACAACTTGGCGCTTGTATGCTGCTGTTCGATCAACATGCAGATTTCCGTGCAGCCCAATATCACCGCCTCGGCACCGTCAGCTACCAGCTGGTCAATAATGCGCAGATACTCTTGCCTAGATGCATCTTTGACTTCACCTAGGCACAGCTCGTTGTAGATGATGTCGTGCACGATTTTCTGGTCGGCCTCGTTGGGCACACGCACGTCTAAACCGAAGTTATCGCGCAAGCGGCCTTTGTAAAAGTCTTGCGCCATGGTGAAACCGGTGCCCAGCAGGGCGACTTTCTGGATACCGTCATCCACCAGCACTTGTGCGGTAGCATCGGCTAAATGCAACAGTGGTATATCCACCGCTGCCTGCACCTGCAGTGCCACTTTGTGCATGGTGTTGGTGCAGATCAGCAGAAAGTCGGCACCAGCGGCTTCCACCTTGCGCGCTGCGTCAACCAATATTGCAGCTGTGCCGTCCCAGTCGCCCGAGTGCTGCAGATGATGAATCTCAGAAAATTCAACGCTAAAAAGCGCTACCTTAGCGGAGTGATAACCGCCCAGCGCTTCTTTAACACCCGTGTTCAGGTGGTGGTAATAGTAGGCGGTGCTCTCCCAGCTCATGCCGCCAATTAAGCCAATCGTTTTCATCCGAGAGTTCTCATGTGGTTGGGCGATTTATTGGGCAAGTGGCGCACGCTTTTGCAGTTTGAGCTTTTCGCGCACTTCGGCTGGCCCGATGATGGTGGCCCCCATATTGGTGACGACGGTAGCCGCACGCTCGACCAATTGCGCGTTAGTTGCAAGCACGCCACGGTCAAGCCAGATGTTGTCTTCTAGGCCTACACGCACGTTGCCACCGGCAAGGGTTGCGGCAGCGGCGTAGGGTATTTGGTCACGCCCAATCGAAAACGCCGACCAGTGCCAGCTCTCGGGGATATTGTTGACCATCGCCATCAGGGTGTTGAGGTCATTGGGTGCGCCCCACGGAATACCCATGCACAGCTGCACCATCACTGGATCTTCAATAATGCCTTCGGCCACCAGCTGCTTGGCCAACCACAAGTGGCCCGTATCAAACACTTCGATCTCGGGGCGAACGCCAAGGTCAGTCATCATCTGGCCCATGGCGCGCAGCATGCCGGGGGTGTTGGTCATCACGTAGTCGGCTTCGGCAAAGTTCATGGTGCCGCAATCGAGTGTGCAGATTTCAGGTAGGCACTGAGCCACGTGCGCTACACGTTCGCTGGCGCCGACCATATCTGTGGCGTCTGTGTTGAGTGGCAACGGTGACTCCGGCCCGCCAAACATCATATCGCCGCCCATACCAGCGGTGAGGTTGAGCACCACGTCGGTGTCGCTGGCGCGAATGCGCTCGGTGACTTCGCGGTACAAATCTAGGCGGCGGCTTGGCACGCCGGACTCTGGGTCACGCACATGGCAGTGCACCACTGCCGCGCCAGCTTTGGCGGCGTCGATAGCGCTGTTGGCTATCTGCTCTGGGCTGCGCGGTACATGGTGAGATTTATCTTGCGAGCCGCCCGAGCCAGTGACAGCACAGGTGATAAAAACTTCGCGGTTCATTGTCAGTGGCATGGTGTGTACTCCTCAAGTGATGCCATATGATGGCTTATAGTGCTGACTATAGTTTGTTCTAATCGGCGGATGTCTGTACATAATCGGCAGGTGTGAATTTTTATCCTAAAATGACCTGCCAGCGCAGGCGTGCCTGGCCGAATGTGCACGCGTGTATTGCACATAGCGGTATCAGCTATCGCAACGTCATCCCGTGCAAGCGACCGTTGTGGCACAATCCCCATACTTATTAACACCTGTTCGGATACCCGTCATGACAACCCTATGGCAGCCAGACGACTGGCGTCAGCTCCCGCCCGTGCAAATGCCCCAATACGGCGACGCAGAAGCACTTTCTAATACACGCTCACGACTAGCGCAGGCAGCACCGCTGGTGTTTGCCGGTGAGGTGGATCATCTGACCAGCGCACTGGGCGAAGTAGCACAAGGTCGTGGCTTTTTGTTGCAGGGCGGCGACTGCGCCGAGAGCTTCACGCATTATCACCCTGACAATCTGCAGCAGATGTTTCAGGTGTTTTTGCAGATGGCGATGGTGCTGACCTATGGCGCCAGCTGCCCGGTGGTAAAAGTGGGGCGCATTGCCGGTCAATTTGCCAAGCCGCGCTCATCGGATACTGAAACACGCGACGGCGTGGAGCTGCCGTCCTACCGTGGCGACATCATCAACGACGTGGGCTTTGACGCAGCCGCCCGAGAGCCAGACCCAGAGCGTATGTTGCGCGCCTATTCGCAATCGGCCGCCAGCCTGAACTTTTTGCGCGGATTGGCGCAGGGCGGATTTGCATCCTTGCAAGCCGTCAATCAGTGGAACGCCGACTTTCTAGAGGGCAGCGAGCTAGCGCCGCGCTACCGCGCCATGAACAACCAAATCACCGAAGCGCTCAACTTTATGCAAGCGTGTCGCGTGGATTTACAACGCGGTGGTTTGTCGGGTGTTGATCTCTACTCCTCACACGAAGCCTTGTTGCTCGAATATGAAGAACCGCTGACGCGCCAAGACCCGCAATCCAAAAAATGGTACGGCACCTCGGGCCATATGTTGTGGATAGGCGATCGCACTCGTGACCCCAAAGGCGCACACGTGAATTTCCTCAAGGGTGTGGCCAATCCACTGGGCCTCAAAGTAGGGCCAAGCACCAGCGTGGACGACCTGCGCCGTTTGCTCGACGTGCTCAACCCCGATAACACACCCGGACGCTTAACACTGATCTCCCGCATGGGCGCAGAAAAAGTTGAGCAGTTTTTGCCAAGCCTTGTACAAGCAGTGCAAGCGCACGGTGCCTCGGTGGTGTGGTCGTGTGACCCCATGCACGGCAATACCCACACCGCAGACGGCGGCTTAAAAACTCGACACTTTGACAACATCATGTCTGAGGTCAAAGGTTTTTTTGCTGTGCACCGAGCCGAAGGAACCTACCCAGGCGGCGTGCATATCGAAATGACCGGCCGCAACGTTACCGAGTGCACCGGTGGTTCACAACGGCTGCAAGACGCGGATTTGTCGCGCCAGTATGAGACGCAGTGTGATCCAAGGTTGAATGCTAGTCAGAGTTTGGAGTTGGCGTTTGCTGTGGCTGAGTTGTTGAAAAGTGGGCGGGTTGGGTGATGGGTTTGGAATTACTGTTTGCTGATTGTGTATTTTGGCGATTCAGTCGGGAAAGGCGTAACATCTTGAATTTTAGTGCAAAAAGAGTGAAGCTGGTGAATGCATGTTGTTTCCATATTTGCCATTCTGATGAATTAGATTTTGTCATCTCATCTGATTAAAACAGCTGTTAGGTTTAAGAGAGAATATTGTGGCATCGATCTATCATCATGAGATACAAGCTTACAGAGTAGAACTTTCTAGTCTAGATGCTCGCTTTAAAGAAATTGCAACCCCGGGGAAAGTAGAGAACATCTTGAAAACGGGGTCAGTGAAAACGGGGTCAGTTCCAACAATCGAACATTTGTGGTAATTTCAGGGTATGGCAAGACCACTTCGACTAGAGTTTGCAGGCGCGCTTTACCATATTACTTCCCGTGGAGATCGGCGGGAGGATATCTATTTTGATAATGTTGATCGAGAGCGTTGGCTTGAAGTGCTGGGTGAGGCATGTCAGCGTTTTAATTGGCAGGTTCACTCTTATTGTCAGATGACTAACCACTACCATTTACTGGTGGAAACGGTCGATGGCAATTTGTCACGAGGCATGCGCCATCTAAATGGGCAGTACACCCAAAGCGTAAACCGACGTCACGGTTTGGTGGGCCATCTCTTCCAAGGGCGCTATAAAAGCATTTTGGTGCAAAAAGAAGCCTATCTGCTGGAGTTGTCTCGTTATATTGTTTTGAATCCGCTCCGTGCAAAGATGGTAAAGCGTGCTGAGAATTGGCCCTGGAGTAGTTACCCAGCACACTTGGGGAGAGTGGAGTGTCCTGAGTGGCTAGACAGTGATTGGTTGTTGGGGCAGTTTGCCAAAAGGCGCTCAACTTCTATTAAACGGTATCAAGCTTTTGTCGAACAAGGCAAAGGGGTCTGTAGTCCATTAGACGATGTACGGCACCAGCTTGCGCTCGGCGACGACGCCTTTGTGAAAACCGCGGTTGAACTGGCTGATCCAGACAATTTACGTGATGTGTCCCGAGCACAGCGGCGACCAGTGGCGCAGCCGTTGACGTATTATCTGGACAGTTTCGATGACCCCAAACAAGGTATGGCGCTGGCCTACCAGACAGGCGCCTATACCATGCGAGAGATAGGTGAAGCGTATGGTGTGCACGAAGTGACGGTCGGTCGAGCTGTACGGATATGGGAAAGTTGACAGCGCCAGCGAAATGTTCGATTGTTGGAACTGATCCCGATTTCGACCCCGATTTCCGCTACCCGATTTCCATTTATTCAGTTGGCTCGCCGTAACACTCAAATTTCTCGCGGGAAAAAAACAGGATTTTGGTTATCCAATATAAGATGGTAATCAGTATAAGCATGGTTGGTATCGCCACGATGAGTATCAGCTGTTCTTCCTGCATGCTCTTTAGATTAGCGCCCATCATTTTCACGATTTTGTCGGTGAATGCCAATGCCGCCCATATCAGTGAAAATCCAATGCGCCAGACATGTCGAATAATGCGTTGAGTGCCAGAAAGCCCTGAATGGTAAAGGTTACGGATGTCCCCCAATGCACAGAGAATCGCTAAACCACTCCAGATCAGATAAGCAAAGGGTGCCTCTACCTCTCGCCAACCCATACTGATTAAAAGTGCGGTAATGGCGAAACCGACAATCCAGATCAAAGCAGTTACTTCTAGGAGGCCAGTTTCATTCTTTTTATGGTGAGCGGCTAACCAGGCAGTAAACACGGTATACATGACTATTACACCCAACATCATGTCATCAATGGAATTTTTAAGGTAAGCGGCTGCAATACCCGAGACCAACATGACTATCATGGATACAGTAAAACAGGAGCCTGCTTTCCTATGAAGTGCACTGCCTTTCTTCGCGAACATGGCAAAGACAGCTGTCACCCAGACTATCGTTCCCGCAGGGGTATGTATTGCCCAAACAATGATGTCTTTCATGTCTAAAGTCTCAGGTAATAAATTTGCTAAAACTGGATGACTAAGGTTGACTAGCTGCCTTTCAGTTTCTTGACAGCCATATACCCGTATTGCGAATTGCTGTGCTCTTGGACCAGGTATTCGTAAATGGTGTTAGCTGTCTCGCCGTCACCGAGTTCCTCGTAGGTCATTGCTTTTAAATAGGTCAATTCTGCTTTCGTTTCTTCAGACATTGCCTCTGCGTTTTCCGCCTGCGATATCAGCTCCAACGTACGATCGTATTGCTGGCGCTCATAGTGTTTGTATGCTTCGGAAATGGAGGCAGTTTGAATTAGGCTGGAACATGCGCCGAGCGTTAGTGCTACTGCTAATAATGCAATGGTAGGTAATTTCATCTCTTTCAATTCTGTTTACGTCATTTAGGAGGGACAATCCTACCAATGCATTAATGAAAGCGATAGAATGAAAAATGGACTTCAGGTATGCATAATTGTATGGATTGGAAATCAATAACTTTCGACTGGAACCGTGCTCGGGCTTTTTTGGTAACAGCGGAAGAAGGTTCTCTGGCTGCGGCAGCGCGGTCAATGGGAATGACGCAACCTACCTTGGGGCGACAGGTGGCGGCGCTAGAGAGTGAAATTGGATTTGATTTATTTACCCGACGAGGTCGAGGCCTAGAGCTAACATCTAATGGCATCAAATTGTTGGAACATGTACGACTGATGGGTGATGCCGCTAACCAGTTTTCTTTATCGGCTTCGGGTCAATCAGATGTAATCGAGGGCGATGTTAGCATCACCGCTTCCGAACTGCTTTCCACGTTTATGCTGCCACGCATGATCAAGACTTTGCGGGAAGTGGAGCCTGGCATTGACATCGAAATATATTCAACTAACGAAGTACGCGACCTCAATCGAAGAGAGGCTGATATTGCTATCCGGAGTGTTCGTCCAACACAGCCGGAATTGATTGCCAAAAAACTGTGCAGTGTTCAAGGTCATCTCTATGCAGCCAAAAGCTATCTGCAGCAACTGGGTCACCCTCCAACGATCGACGATTTGAACAAGGCGAAATTCGTCGATACTGAGAATCCTGGCCGCCTCATGGAGTTGCTTAATTCTCGCGGCCTCGCTCTAAACAAACAAAATTTTCCCGTTATTGCAAATAGTCATGTTGTTCAGTGGGAATTGGTCAAACAAGGAGTGGTTATGTGCGCCACAGTAGAAGAAATTGGCGATAACGAGCCGCTGGTTGAACGTGTGATCGTCTCCAACCTTCCTCTGATTACCATGGACCTATGGCTAGTGACCCACAATGAATTGCGAACCAACCGTAGAATCAGGCGAGTCTTTGATTTCTTGGTATCGGAGTTTGCTGATAATTAATCCTGTATTCAAGTCATAAGCGCAATTACTACAGCAGCGGTACAAATACATTGTTGAACATCTGATTGGGTGTTAGGTAGTCTCTTGTTTTTCTTGGGCGGTTGTTCAAGTTCTCTACCGCTTCTTTAACTTGCTTTGCAGTGACCTGGCTAGCAAAGGAAAACGGGATCAGTTCAAACAAACTAACAAATTATTAACATATGACCCATATTAAATAATCAGGAAAGAAAACATATTGATTAATATGTGCAAGTTACACACAGAAGAACGATGAGGCAATTGATAGTTATGGGCGTTTACACAGACACGTTACTAACAATAAAATCACAAGATGCGGATTTCATGGAACGGCTTTTTGTCGCCGTATCTCCAAAGCCAAAGCCTACAGCAATTCAAAGCATAGCCAACATGGTATTTCAGAGAGAGCCTGATCGCTCGTTGGGACTGATGGAATATCTATTGCCGATGCCAGATCAATTAGAGAAGACTGTGACAAACGGATACAGTGGAAATTCACCGGAATGGAGAGAGTGGCGAATTGATAATTGGGGCGCCCCTTCCGACGTGGCATTGGATTATTTTGAGCGAATGAGTGATTTTGAAATTGCTACGCGCTTCACCTCTTACAACGGAATACTCACTACTGGGCTAGCAAATGCTTCGAAGGCTCATGGGTTTGCTTTCAGCATGCTTTACCACTGTGACCATGGTGGAGTTGGGCGTCACACAGAGAGCGAGCAAATTGATTTTGATTTTCCAGGAGAGGTGGCACCTGCAGAAGCGGGAATACCAAAAGAGTTGATAGAGGCTTTCGATTTGAAGAAGTTATACGTGGCCTATGTAGAAGAACAATAATGACCGAGGCTGTATTAGACTAAACTTTCCCTCTGAAATTGTGTAACAAAGCCTTTCAGTCTAACGGGTGTGAAAGTAGTATTCTAACGAGGCTTTAGACGAGCAAGTTGCGCAAGGCTTTCAGCATCATTCCCTTTGACCTGCTGACTACGGGTCTCTGACTTAGAGTTACGTCCATGAAATCAAAGAAAGAAATCCTTGCGTCACATATTGCCAGTATTGGGGCAAACGATCAGAGTTTCTACGAACTGTTTTCCGAGTACATGGACGGCTCGGTTTGGGGAGGAACCGATGCTGCACAGCTTGAGCGCATCAACACTGCGCTTTTTGAAACTGGATACTATGTCCGGTTCGACGATGAGGTCTTCTGTATACGCGATGAGTTTTTCCCTGAAGGGCACGACATAATTTTTGATGTTGCGTTTGAAGCCAGAAATGCCGAATAGAAAAATACGGAGCCTGATTTAACACACGAAAAATGTTTGATTGTTAGAGCGGGCCCAATATTCACTGCACGTATTGCGAACTGACGCCTTTAAGTGCACTTCTTGGTGGACCGTGAGAATCGTAAGTGGTCTGCTCTTACTTTGTGGAACTATCTATGTACTCAATAGCCTATTATTTTTACAACATAACCAGAGCGGTCAGTTCGCTCCCTTCGGTCACCGAGCGCTTGTACCTCGCGGCCTCAGTTGCTGGGCTTAGGTAGAAAATGGTTGATCGTGACGCTCGAAAAGCTGCTGCGGAGAAAGTTCGTTATTTCGTTAACGGTGGTATAACAAATTTTGAGTTTGAAGATAGCCAACCGAGCACTAGAGACGAAGCAGTTCTAGCGATTTATGATACGTTGTGGCTGTTCTACGATGACTTCGAGAAGCACAAATTGGTATCGGGACATGCTATTCCCGAGAAAACAAAAAAAGACATGGCACGTTGGCTAATGTTTCTATATTCAGATGAGGAGTATGAATGGCCTCCTATTTCATACCCCGGTGCTAGACCACTAGAGCATGGGTTTTTATCAAAGATATTTGGTGGCCCAGATAAAGAGTCCAAATTCATGCGGCGTGGTGGTTATGGGTTTTGGCCCTTTATTAGTGAAGAGGCGTATTTGCAAGCAAAGCAAAATCCATCGCTGCTGTCTTCCAACTAACATGAGCAGTCAGTTCGCTGCTTTAGACCTAATGCTGGAGAAGGGCTTAAGATCGCATGAAATTCCAAATTATTGATCAGTCTCAGTCACAAGAAATTGCCAAATTGGCAGTGTGTCTAACAAACGAGATAGTTGAGCGAACCGGTATTAAGCATTTTGATGTTGATGTCCCTCTCGCGATAAACCTGTGCGAAAAGTATGTGTCGAATGGTCATTATCATGTTATGGCTGCATTTGACGGAGATAAAATCGTTGGGTTTGGCGCTATCTGTGAAAGTCACTCGCTTTATGCAGAGGGGAGCTTTGGCATAATTCAAGAGTTTTATGTGATTCCAGAATATCGATGCAAAGATGTTGGTAATTCTCTTATCCAGGAGATTGTTCAACACGCAAAAAAGCAAGCATGGAAGCGCCTGGAGTTATGTACGCCGCCAGTACCAGAGTTTGATCGTACGGTCGATTTTTACAAGTCCAATGGCTTTGAAATTACTGGTGGTTACAAAATGAAATATACAGTCGCCTGACACGCTGCACCTTTTTCAGTTTGCCGCTGTGTCGGGCGTTGCAACTAGAGAGTTTGAATAACACATGGCAATGGTTTCCGGTTTGAGCTTCAAATCTGCACACGATCCCTTACAGCTAGAGCTGTATATAGTGGATCATATATCGTGTCGTTATGGCTGTCCGCTCTCGTGGGTTGCATTATTTAATACCGAGCATATCGACGCTGAAAATTTCATCCTGCTTTCAACCACAGAAGAAGCGACAAAGACTATTCAGTCACGCAGTGAGAGTTTAGCCTTGGCATTTGGCGAGTCTTGGAGCGCAGGGATTGATCAATTTATGGCCCGTTTGCAAACAGCAGAGTATGTACAGTTAGATCTGCGAGATTGGTACGGAGACGAGCAGTCAGAAGAATTCGATGGTGCCTTAAGCAGTCAAATTTCACAGTTTTCCGTGCCGTTTTATACCGGCAAGAGGCATTTACTGAGCCGCCGGAAAAAAGTCAATAAGGTGTGGAGCCCGGAGAGTTTGTCGGAATTTTCGGCTGGAGTATTTGAGTAAAACGTAAGCCGTAAACACCTACTAAGTTGATGAAGCCAGCCTCTAACTAGTGGCTGCTTAGAGGCTAAACCTTGTTTATTGCAATTTTTGGCGGCTGTTGATACGGATGCAGATGGTTGATGCTGGGTCCCTGTTATCTATTGTACGGCTAAAGTTGCCGGTTGGCTCAACTTAGCTACTTGCAGGTAGCTGCAGTGAGGTAGTTTGATCATTGTTCGATTCATAACACCGCACGTGTAAGCTACGGCTATAAAAATTGCCTTTAAGTATTTGGCCTTGTATTACACTCGTTTGAGTTCGAAGCCGCAGGGAGATTTCAGAGTCGGATCCCATAGGGGATCTGGAAACCCCACGCCTTTAGGCGGTGGTCGTTCACTCCTAGGAATACTGGTTAGCGTTTTACCGAGAACTTATCGCTTTACCCGTGTTTTGGTGTCAATGTTTTAACGGGTTCTTGCTGCACATTTGACCAAATGAAAACTGTGGCCCTCGAAGCTTTCGATACCTAGCAAGTCCGGCGTGGCTGCACGGCTCAGTTGCGCTGTGGCAGCAATGACGTTTTTGGCGCGCAGGCCGTTCGCGGTTGTTCAGCGTAACCTGCCAAAGTAACTGCAACTTGTTGTATTCTTCAGTTGTTTTCGCTTGTGTCGTCCTCATGAGGCGGTGATGCCATGCCCTTGATCATGTCCACTGCTTTTTCTGCAATCATCATGACTGGTGCATTGGTGTTGCCACCGATGAGGGTGGGCATGATGGAAGCGTCGACAACTCGTAGTCCTTGCAATCCGTGCACACACAACTGCGCGTCAACTACAGCTTTCTCATCGTTACCCATTTTGCAAGTCCCGACAGGGTGGTACACCGTGTCGGATCGCTCGCGCAATATCGCTCGGATCTCTACGTCGGTATTTACATTTTTGGTGAATAACTCCTCCGTATAAGTTTCAGCTAATGCGGGCGATCGAAGAAGCTTACGGGTGAGCTTGAAACCGGCCACCATGTTTTCAATGTCTCTTGGGTCATTAAAGAATGCTGGATCTATCAGTGGAGAGTCTTGCGGATCACGAGATTGTAGCGTCACCGACCCTCGACTGTAGGGTCTAAGCAGGCATACGTGGCATGAGGTACCGTGTCCTAAGGACAGTTTGCGCGCGTGATCCTGCACCATGGCTACAACAAAGTGCAACTGAATGTCTGGCGCCAAGAGTTCTGCTTGTGTTTTTAGGAACCCTCCGCATTCGGCGAAGTTGGAGGTGATGGCACCACGGCGCGCTTTGCGGAAGCGTAGGATTTCCTTGAGTATGCGAAAACTGCCGCGCAGAGAAAAGCCAAAGGTATCTAGACTGCGAGAGCGGTTGGCAAAAGTAAAATCAGGGTGGTCCTGCAGGTTCTGGCCAACGCCGGGGAGGTCTTTGACTAGGTCGATGCCGTGATCAGTTAAGTGTTGTTTAGGGCCAACGCCTGAGAGCATGAGCAGTTGTGGCGTCTGGAGCGCACCGGCAGATAATATCACTTCTTGTTTTGCGCGCAGAGTGCGAACCTGGCCGCCTTGCAAAAATTCTACACCGACCGCACGAGTGCCTTCAAAAAGTATGCGTTGTACTTGGGCTTTCGTTTCAACCTTTAGATTGTCGCGTTTGCCCATATGCGGGTGTAGATAGGCCCTCGCAGCGCTCCATCTTTCGCCGTGTTTTTGTGTGACTTGGTATGTACCCAAGCCTTCTTGTTCTGCGCCGTTGAAATCGTCGATAATGGGGAAGCCAGCTTGCTGTGCTGCTTGCCGGAAACGTTCGTGGTAGGGATTGTCCGTGCGTAGGTTGCTCACCCACAGTGGGCCGTCACGGCCATGCCACTCGTCGTCAAATTGCTCATTGTGCTCGCTGCGTTTGAAGTAGGGCAAAACTTCATCGAACGACCAGCCTAGATTGCCAAGTGAGGCCCAGTGATCGTAGTCTGTGCGGTGCCCGCGGGCGTAGATCATCGCGTTGAGTCCGGACGAGCCGCCGAGCATCTTGCCACGAGGCTGATAACCCTTACGGCCGCCAAGGCCTGGCTGTGGGGTTGTTTCGAAGGCCCAGTTGTTGAATTTTCTGGGCAGCATGGCGACTGCACCGGGCGGAATTTTAACTACCGCTCCGTCGCCAGAGTTTCCCGCCTCCAGCAAACAGACTGACACGCTAGGGTCTTCAGTGAGTCTGCCCGCAACAACGCAGCCTCCAGAGCCACCACCTACGACGATGTAATCAAAGTTATTGCTCATACGATGCTCGCTGTTGCGTTTGTTGGCTTTTGGGCTCTAGATATCCCAAGGGCTTATTCGATCAATTCACTTATCACTTGATTATTGCTTGGTGGCGGCGGGAACTGTGCGCCCCACAAGTGCTGATTCTAAAGCTACCGAGGTAGGTCGTTTTGTGAAACCACACAGCAGAGTACCGTGCATTGAATCGCTTCTTGCCAAGTCGCTATAGCGGACCTTGGCCGAGTGAGGTTGATGGCAGTGATGAGTCAGTGTTCCAGCAAAAGTCTTATCTGAGTTTAGCCTTTATGTGCATCACGCATTTTATTTTCTATGCGTTTTAACACAATTGACAGCAACACGGTCATGCTTAAATACAAGATAGCAACCATGTTGTAGGTTTCGAAGTAGCGGAAGTTACCGGCTGCTGTGACTTTCCCCAGCTGCGTAATATCAGCAACGCCCAAAACCGATACCAGCGAGCTGTCTTTGACCATAGCAACAAAATCATTGCCCAGCGGTGGCAAGATGGTGCGAAACGCTTGTGGGAATACGATGTGGCGAAAGCGCAACCAGCGATTGAGACCTAAAGATTTTGCCGCTTCTATTTGGCCTTCGTCGACAGATTGCAACCCGGCGCGGAAGACTTCGGCGATAAACGCCGAGTAACCAATGCACAGTGCAAGCACGGCGCGCCATAACATGGAGAAGTCGCGTGATTTGACTGAGCCCAAGCCCAAAGGTTCTACCATTGAATTCCACAGCATCACTAGCGCAGGCGCTAAAACAAAAGCGACATACAACAGCAAGACCATCATGGGCACGCCGCGGATGACTTCGATGTAAAAGCGTGCGCACTGACGCAGCAGCAACGAGTTTGACAGTGAAGCGACTGCAAGCCCTATACCCAAAAAAGAGGCGAGCGCAAAGCTGATCAAACTGACGTAGAGCGTGATCCACAAACCTTTACTCAAGGTGTTGAGTAATTGACTGTAGAGCGGGTTAGATGAAAACTGGTAGACCGCCCAAGCAGCCAGTGCGAGTAGTGTGAGAAGCCACCAAGGGAAATCTTTGTTTTGTGATTTGTCGCTGGATTTGGCGGACATGCTTGCAGTTTACTCTTCGCGATTTTTGAAGTGACAGATTCAAGTGCGTCGACAGGTGAAGGTAGGTTTGTAAAGGCGGCCTGAAAGGCAGGCCGCCGGTGAGTCGCTCTACTGGCCCATTTTGTAGTCTAAGAACCACTTTTTGGTCAGTGCTTTTAGTGTGCCGTCGTCTTGCAGGGATTTGATTGCGGCATTGATAGGCTCAACAAGGTCAGAGCCTTTGGCGTAGATAAAACCAAAATCTTCTGTACCTAGTGCTTCTCCAACCAATTTGAGCTTGCCATCACTGGCCGCTACATAGCCTTCGCCAGCCGTGCCGTCAGTAAGCACTAGGTCTACGTCGTCGTTGCGCAGAGCTTGTACTCCTGCACCGAAGGTTTCAAACAGTTTGATGCGTGGGTTGGCTTCGTCGCCGTCGAGCACATCGTATACACCCACATAAAAAGGCGTGGTGCCCGCTTGTGCTGCCATCAGTAGCTCTTCGTCGGCAGCAAAACTCTCGGCGTCGTTAAATCGCTCTTCATCACCGCGCACTAACATCACCATTTCGGAGCGCATGTAGGCGTCGGAGAAGTCGACCATCTCTTTGCGGTCATCGCGGATGGTGATGCCTGTCATGCCGAGGTCGAACTGGCCTTCGGCGACCGCTGGGATCATCGCATCCCAGCTGATGTTCTCGTAGGTGATGGTGGCGTTGAGACGGCTGGCGATCTCAGTCATAGCGTCGTATTCCCAACCGATAGCATCGCCGGATTTGGGATCAACAAACTGCAGGGGCGGGTAAGCGTTTTCGGTGACAACGACTATTTCGCGTCCCTGTAGATCGGGCAGTGCTTCAGCAAAGCTGCTGAAAGAGCTCAAAGTGAAAGCGGCGAGTGCGATAATCTGCTTCATGAAGAGGGCCTGAGTGTGGTCAAAGTATCAGCTTAGCGCTGCAGTGGAGTGCGAGGCAAGTTCTGAGTCGAGCTCTAGCGTGCAGCTCTTTGTCACAATCCGTGGCACAATCGGCGCAATCCTCGGAGTTGACCTTGTGCAAGCTGTAGAAATTCTGTTGTTGCCAAAAACAACGCTTATTTTGGCGAGCAATCTGATTGAGCCACTGCGCGCCGCAAACAGGTTGTTGGGCGCGCACTATTTTGATTGGCGCTTGAGTTCGCTGGACGGTAAAGCTGTCACGACAACCGCCGGTATTGAACTGGCCGCCGACGGGCGATTTGACCCGGCCGTCGATAAAACAACGCCGCTGCTGATCGCGTCGAGCTACGGTGGCGCTAGTTTATGTACCGCCTCGCTGCGGCGGCAATTGGCGGTCGCTGCTAAGCATCGGCCGTTGATTGGGGCGGCCGATGGCGGGGTGGTGGTTTTGGCTGAGGCTGGGCTGCTCAAAGGCAGGCGAGCGGCCTTTCACGCCGAGGATGTTGATAGTCTTTCGTCTACTTACGCTGATGTTGATCTGAGCGTGGCGCGCTGGGTGATAGACGGAGATCGTGCGACCGCGCGCGGCTCTGCACCGGCATTAGAGTTGGTGTTGGCGTTAATCGCACGTTGGCAAGACAGAGCGCTGGCCGAGGCTGTTGCGCGTTTGTTTGACTATCAGTTACAAGGTGCGGTTAGTGATACGCATAGCCCGAGTAGGCCCATCAATACACAGGATGATTTGGTCGCGCGAGCTATGCTCACCATGAGCGAGCACTTGCAAGATCCGCTATCAGTCGAGCAATTGGCCGCAGTGCTCGGTTGCCCTTTGCGTAGTCTGCACGCGCGCTTCTACCGAGAGCTGGGCGTTTCGGCGCAGCGGTATTATGTGCATACCCGCTTGGCGCGAGGGCGTCAGTTGCTGCTTGAAACACAATGGCCCGTGGCCGATATCGCTCAGCGCTGCGGCTACAGCAGCAACGGCAGTTTTTCGCGTGCGTTTAAGCAGTTGTATGGTTTGGCACCCAGCGAGCTGCGTGGTGGTTCACACAACCAAACCACCTAAGCTGCTGGTTTGTTGCTCGGCTTGCACGCGATTATCGCGATGACCTCGGGCAATTGACTGCTGGTGAAAGCTGACTTTGCATGCACGGGGTACTACCGTGCTCAGGTACCCCAGTTGAGCGATGGCGTATACATTCAATAAATCGCTTATACTGTGGCGAACACTGGACGCAAACGGCAACGCTTGTGCCTGCGATTTTTATAGAGGATGTTATGAGCGATTCAAACCCACCAGAGAAAAAAGGTACCGGTTGGCTGGCCACCACCTTAAGTGTGATGGCCGCTGGATTTGGTGTGCAGTCTCAAGACGCGCTGGAGCGCGATTTTAAAAAAGGCAGTGCACTGCAATTTATTGTGGCTGGATTGATCGGCACCTTGGTGTTTATTCTTGGGGTATATCTGTTGGTGCAATGGGTGCTGAGTACCGCCTGATCGTTGGCGTTGTAGCGTTTCCCGGCATTACAAAAGTCCGGTGAGCAGGTCTTGCTTCTCTAAAACCAGCAAATAACTTTTGCATTCTAGTCCGCCACCAAAGCCTGTGAGGCTTCGGTCGGCCCCTATTACTCGGTGACAAGGCGTGATGATAGGTAAGGGGTTTGCGCCGTTGGCTGCGCCCACCGCTCTTGAGGCGGTGGGCTTTTTAATGCGCATAGCCAGTTCGCCGTAGGTGAGGGTTTCACCGTAAGGGATACTGTGTAACGCCTGCCAAACGGTGCGTTGAAACTCGGTGCCCTCGTGGTGCAGGGATAACTCAAACTCTTGCAGCTCCGCCGCGAAATAGGCATCTAACTGGCGCGAAACCTCTGTAAAAAAACCATCATCTTGTTGCCAATCGCTGTGCGGTTGACGTGTTTTGCTGCCAGTGGGGAAGCTCAAATACCACAGTGCAGCTTCGTCGCCAGCCATGAGTAGTGGGCCCACAGGGCTTTGGTGGTAGCTGTAACGCAGCGAAGTCATGGGCGTGGCTCTGTGGGAATCAGTTGCTAAGACTACTGCGGCAATTGGTGGAATGCCAGCGCGTGTTGTGCGCTGGCAAAGATGTTCTAGGGTGTGCGCAAGGACAAGCCGTTGGCAAACAAATGTACTTTGTCGGGCGGTGCGTTGAAATGCACCGTTTGACCACGCAAATTTTCGTGAACACCCGCCAGTTTGGCGACTTTCTCTTCGCTCGGCGAGCCAAGATACAGCAATGTCACTTCGCCCAGCGCTTCGGTCAGGCTAACGTCTGCACTGATGGTAGCGGCTTCTTGTTCACAGCGAATCATATCCTCTGGTCTTAGCCCAACATTCACTTCTAAAGAGAGTTGGCTGCTGTCGCTCGGTATGGTGCTTTGAATCGTTTTTCCGTTTTCGAGCAGTACGTGTGTTGATTCGCCCGTTTGGCTGATTTTCCCCGGGTAGAAGTTCATCGCGGGAGAGCCAATAAAGCGGGCGACAAACTCGTTTTCGGGTCGCTGGTAGAGATCCAGTGGAGTGCCTACCTGTGCAATGCCACCGCCGTTCAACACCACTATTCGTGTGGCCAAGGTCATTGCTTCGACTTGGTCGTGGGTGACGTAGATCATGGTGGAATCGGGCATTTGCTCTTTGAGCTGCGCAATTTCGATGCGCGTTGCCACACGTAGCGCCGCGTCTAGGTTGGAAAGTGGTTCGTCAAATAAATAGACTTTGGGTGAGCGAACTATCGCACGGCCAATGGCAACACGTTGGCGCTGTCCGCCGGAAAGTGCCTTGGGCAGTCGGTCGAGTAGCGGGGTGAGTTTGAGTGCTTCGGCTGCTCGATCAACTGCTTCGTCAATTTCGGCTTTGGGGCGTTTGGCTATTTCGAGTGCAAAAGACATGTTCTGTCTGACTGTCATGTGCGGGTAGAGCGCATAGGACTGAAACACCATGGCGATGCCACGCTGCGATGATGGCACGTCGTTCATCAGCTGATTGTCGATGTGCAGTTCGCCGTCAGAGATCGTCTCAAGACCAGCGATCATGCGCAGTAGAGTAGACTTACCACAGCCCGACGGACCGACAAATACAATCAGCTCGCCCCGTTCAATTTCGAGGTTTATGTTTTCTAGAACGGTGATTTGACCGTAGCGTTTAACCGCATTTTTTAACGATAGATCAGCCATGGTTTATTGCTCCTCCGCGATCACTACTTGCCACGGTGCCAGCGTTGTTTTTTGGCTAGGATCTAGTGACGATAAGTCGCTGCTTTGATCTGCCAACCACTTGCCGCTTGGCAGTTGCATGTCGGTGCTTGTATCGCTGAGATTGAAGATACACAGCACGCGCGAATTTTTATTTGTGCGCATAAATTGCAATACTGTCCCATTCGCAGTGATGTGCTCTAGCTCGCCGTTGGCAAGAACAGGCAGGCGTTTGCGGATGGCGATCATTCGTCGATAAAAAGCCAATAGTGAGGTGTCGTCTTGCTCTTGCTGGTTAACAGCGATGACTCGATGCTCGGCAGGTATTGGTAGCCAACTCTCGGTTGAGCTGAAGTCGTCGTTACCGGCGGTTATGGTCCAAGGCATGGGCGTTCGGCAGCCGTCACGTCCCTTGAAGTCGGGCCAGAAAGCAATACCGTAGGGGTCTTGTAGTTGCTCATAAGTCAGCTCGGCTTCTTCTAGCCCTAACTCCTCACCTTGGTAGAGACAGACAGAGCCTTTGATCGCAAGCAGTAACTGCAGATAGCAGCGTTGCGCGGCGTCACTCAGCGACCAACGAGTTGTGTGGCGTACGACGTCGTGATTAGAAAAAGCCCAACAGGCCCAGCTCTCGCTCGCTTGCTCTGTAAACTGGGTTAGCACATCAACTGTGCGCTGAGCAGTGGGTAAGGTTGGGGATAAAAATTCAAAGGCATAACACATGTGCATTAGGTCGTCGCCGTGCGTATATTGCGCCATGATCTCCATGCCACGTTGATCGTCGCCTACTTCTCCCACGGCAGCAACGCAAGGGTATTCGTCCATAACAGCACGCAATCGTTTCAGAAAGTCTAGGTTTTCTGGTTGGTTTTTATCGTAGATGTGTTGCTGGTAGTTGTAGGGGTTGACCGATGGCGCAATGGAGCTGTTACGCAGCTCTTTTGGCAGCGCAGGGTTGCTGCGAAGTGATTGATCGTGAAAATAGAAATTGATGGTATCCAAGCGAAAACCGTCAACACCGCGCTCTAGCCAGAAACGCGCGACGTCTAGTAGCTCGTTTTGCACATCTGGCTGGTGCAGGTTGAGGTCGGGTTGTGCTGACAAAAAGTTATGTAAATAGTACTGGCATCTTCTGCTGTGCCATTGCCACGCAGAGCCGCCAAATATAGAAAGCCAGTTATTGGGTGGCGAGCCGTCGGGTAGGGCGTCTGCCCAGACGTACCAATCGCTTTTGTCGTTGTCAGTGCTGCTGAGGCTTTGTTTAAACCACGGGTGTTGGTCTGAGGTGTGTGACAACACCAAGTCGATCATCACACGCACACCAAGACTGTGCGCGGTTTCGATCAGTTTTTCGAAGTCGTGAAGGCTGCCAAATAGTGGATCGACATCACGGTAGTCAGAGACGTCATAGCCGTAATCGAGCATCGGCGAGACAAAAAATGGACTGATCCAGATGGCGTCTACGCCCAGACTTGCAACGTGCGGCAAGCGTCTGGTGATACCCGCCAGATCACCCACACCGTCGCCGTTATCGTCTTGAAAAGAGCGCGGATAGATTTGATAGATGACCGCACCGCGCCACCAATCTTCATCAGAGCCAGCAAGCTGTTTAGGGTCTTTGATAGACATGCAAATCCTTATTTAACTGAGCCAGCTAACAAGCCGCTGACTAGGTATCGTTGTAGAGAGAAGAAGACGGCGAGAGGCACCGCGATGGAGACAAACGCTGATGCGGTGAGAATCTCCCAGTTGCCACCTCTTGATCCCAGCAGTTCCCGCAAGGCGCCAGTCATGACCAGCTGCTCGGAGTTGTTGCCCAAAAACACCGTGGCGATCAGTAAATCGTTCCAGACCCAGAGAAACTGGAATATGGCGAAGCTGGCCAGCGCTGGAAAGCTGAGTGGTAAGACGATTTTAATGAAAATGGCAAAGTCGCTGGCTCCGTCAACACGTGCGCTGTCTATGATTTCGGCGGGCAGTTTGGAGATGTAGTTTCGCAATAGAAAGATCGCCAGCGGCAAACCAAAGGCCGTGTGCGCAAACCAAATGCCAAGATAAGACTTGCCGATACCGAGGTTGTTGTGCAGCTTAAGCAAGGGAATCAAGGCCATTTGCAATGGCACTACCAATAAGCCAACCACGATAGCCAAAATGATTGCCCGACCCGGAAACTGCATCCAGGAGAGCGCGTATGCGGCAAAGGCTGCAACCAAAATGGGGATTATGGTGGCGGGGATAGTCACCGTCATGGTGTTCAAAAAAGCGCGTCCGAGGCCTTCGGCAAACATCACTTCCTGGTAGTTCTCGGTGGTAAAGCGAGCAGGCTCTTCTGCCCTGATAAATATGCGCTGTCCGCGTTTTCCGTCCATCGGCGTATCTGAAGACAAAGTGTATTGTCCGTCTGCCATCACCGTGAGTTGATTGCCGTTTTTGAGTGTGGCGGTTTCACCCGGAGTAAACTCAGTGGGGCGGCGAGAATTGTAGCCAAAGGCGGTAACGGTTGTGCCTGTCTCCAGTGCATTGCCGTCGAGTATAAACTGCCCATCAACTTCACTTTGCTCGCTGGGTAGTTCGGTGCGCACAACATTATTGCGTTCACTGTTTTGCAAGGCCGTCCACCAGCCTGAGCTGGATAGCTGGTCTTTGTCGCGAAAGGAGGAGACCAACAATCCAAACGTTGGGATAGTCCAGAGCACAACCAGAATGAAGGCAATTGTCGGTGCTATCCAGCGTACACCGGTCGGCGTGAAAGATTTAATCATCTGTACGTCCTATTTGCTTTCGTTGTGCGCGTTGCGCATGTTCAAAATCATGATTGGAGTGACTAACAACATAATCACCACTGCAATCGCCGAAGCACGACCTAAATGTCCACCTCGGAACATCCAGTCAAACATTAAGTTAGCCAGCACCTGCGTGCCCCATTGGCCGTTGGTCATGGCCAGTACAATATCGAACACTTTTAAAACAGTGATGGTGATGGTGGTCCAGACCACGGCGATTGTTCCCCAGATTTGCGGGACTTTGATACGATAAAAAACCTGCCAGTCGCTGGCACCGTCTAGCACAGCGGCTTCAACTGTTTCCTCCGGAATTCCGCGCAATGCTGCCGACAGGATCACCATCGCAAAACCGGTCTGAATCCAGATCAAAATAAGCATCAGGAAAAAGTTGTTGTAAAAAGGCACGGTGATCCAGGCTTGTGCTTCTCCACCCAAAGCTGTAACTAGGGCATTGATAAGGCCGATCTGATCTTGCTCACCGCCGCGGTAGTCGTAGATAAACTTCCAGATGACCGATGCGCCGATAAAGGAGATGGCCATTGGCATGAATATCAAACTTTTGGCAAAGTTTCCCCAAGAGAGCTTGTCGGTGACAGCAGCGGCGGCCAAACCAAAAAGAGTGGATGCGGTTGGTACAAATATTAGCCACAGCAAGTTGTTGAACATGCTCTCGCGAAATTTTTGATCGTTGACGAGCCAAATAAAATTATCCATGCCGACAAACTCATCGGCTCTGGCATCGTGCATGGCAAGCCAAAGGGAATTGAAAACCGGATACACGAGGTAGACGGTGAGGAGCAAAATGGCTGGCCCTAAAAAAAGCCAAGGTCGAATGTTGGCGGCTGTGCGCAAGTTTCGATTGATGTTAGCCCCACTGGCGGGGTACACCTTATCGAGTAGTAGGTTGCTGTACCAAAACCAAGCGATACACAGTGATACGGCAATTATGATAGTGCCTACAGCTTGTACTAGTTGAAGCATAGTGGTTTGCTCGTCCCTGACGTCAGGTGGTCGACTGCTAATGACGATGACATCAGCTGTCATCCCTGTTGCTGAACAACGTATTGACTGGAATCAAACGTGAAAAAGATTGTTTTCACGGGTACTGCTGATGTTACTCGCATGACGGGGAGCGATTGCGCGCGCCGTAGCTGAAAATCACCCAGCGCATAAGCACGCTGGGTGATGCAGTGCTGAGTTTACTTCAGGCTAGTCCAAGTTTTTTGGATTTCGTCTGCGACTTCTTTTGCGTCTTTGCCGCCTGCATAGTCAACCATGCCAGTCCAGAATGCGCCTGCACCAATAGCACCGGGCATGAGGTCTGATCCATCAAAGCGGAAAGTAGTGGCGCCCAGAAGTATGTCACCCATGGCTTTGAGCGTTGGGTCTCCGTAGACATCGGCATTCACACCAGTGTGTGGTGTCAAGAAACCCTTTTGTGCCATCCATACTTCGTGTGCGATGGGTGACTGCAAAAACTTCATGAAAGCTTGTGCTGCAGGGGAGTCTTTGGTAATGCCAAACATGGTACCGGCACCCAAAACAGGCTTGCCCAAATCTTTACTTTCGTAGGCGGGGAAGTAGAAAAAGTCTGCGTCAGTGCCGACTTCGGTTCCCTCAGGGAAAAAAGCGGGGATAAACGAAGCTTGGCGATGCATGTAACACTGAGGTGGAGATTCAAACATGCCTTTAGGGCTGTCACGAAAGTCAGTGGAGGCAACGGCTGATGCTCCGCCGGCGACGTAAGAGTCGTTGCGTGCAAAAGCACCAAACTCTTCAATGGCGGAGACAACGATAGGGTCGTTGAAAGGTATTTCATTGCTAACCCACTTATCGTAGTCCTCTGGGGACTGGGTCCGCAGCATGAGGTCTTCCACCCAATCGGTAGCGGGCCATCCTGTGGCGCCACCAGACCCTAGACCGATACACCAAGGCGTTCCGCCGTCGGCAACAATCTGGTCGCTCAAGGCTTTGAGTTCTTCCATAGACTCAGGTACTTCGTACTCTGCGTCTTCAAAGTTCTCGGGGATATACCAAACCAATGATTTTAAGTCGGCCTTGTAAAAGAAACCGTACAGCGACTGGCTATCGTCTTCGCCTTTGAAAGTGCCAAGATCAACCCAGCTCTGGCCTGCAGCGTAGTTGTCTCTGACCCAATCGGCGGTTTCACTGTTTAGCGGAGTTAGGTGTCCTTGCGCGGCCAAATCACCGGCAAGTCCAGGCTGAGGGAACACTGCAATGTTAGGGGGAGAGCCCGCTTGGGTGTCGATGACTATCTGTTGTTCAAAGGTATCTGAGCCCGAGTATTTAGTGACGATGCCCGTGGCCGATTGGAAGTAGGCCAGTACATTTTCTACCAGCTCTTTGTCTGGACCCAGCCAAGGACCAAAAACGGTCAGCTCTTCGCCTTTCAGTTCGTCGCTTTGCATCGCTTCGAAACTCGCCCAATTAAAGCGGGAATCTTCACCGACGGGGAATATGAGGTCTGCGGCAGAAGACGACGTTACCGTGAACAATGCGATGGCCAGAGATAAAAAAGTCTTTTTCATAAATATAGTTCCTGTCAGAGAAGCTTTGAAGTCTACCGAATGTTTTTCAAAATCCAAAGCGCTTTGGGTAAGAAATGTTTAAAAACCCCACCCGAAATGTATTTGTTCGGAGTGGGGCTGTTGTGTTTACGCTATCGCTTTAGAAAGTGTGGAAAAAGCGTAAACGCAGTGCCGTCTCGTCTTCATCTGCGCTATCCGCGCTGGCCAGACTCAGGCCCAATTGTGCGTTGGTGTTTTCACTGCCAAATAGGTTGGGAAAGAGGTAGCGACCATAAACGGTGCTAGCTGAATCACCGTCGTCATCTTCGGTGCTGTGGAAACCGATACCAATGTTTCCGGACTCGATATTAACGTTGAATGTGGTGTTATCCCAGTTGGTCGTGCCACCGGTTTTTTGCTCACCTTGAGCTGCATTCATTTTGAGTGCGAACTTCTCGGTTGCGTAGCGAACATAGAGACCAAAACCGTCGGTGTCCACGCCACCAGACTCCATTGACTCAAAGCTGGCAGAAACGCGTAAATCATCGGTGACGTCCATGGTGATAGCAGGACGGATGGCAGACACCATGTTCTCGTCGTCAGTGGTGCTAGCGTCGCCCCAAAAAGTGCCCAATTCAAGAGAGACGGTGTCTGATGCAGCGAAATCTAGGGCGATTTGGCCTAGATCAGCGCCTGTTCTACCGCGAGCGGCGTTGCCCTGATAGTTGGCTGCGCCTCCGATCACGTTAAGTACGGTGTCAGTACCTTTGGAGAAGGTTTCCATTGCTTCAAATCGGCCAAACTTGACGCCCCAAGTGTCACGACCAAGGCGGAACCAAGCATCGTCTACACCAGTGGTGCCATCTTTTGTGATGAGCAGTTGACCAACACCTTTAAGTGTTGCAGTGCCAACAGCTGTCTCGCCGGATGCCTCTAATTTCACACGGCCGCCCTGATCGTAGTTGTCGACAGCTGCTCCGCCAGCGTTTGTCACAATGTCTGTGTCAAGCTCGATATTGCCGCTGAACGCCATCTCTGCAGACACTTGCGTGCAGGCAAAACTCACCATCAATGCTACGCAGCTGAGGGCAGGTTTAAGGCTTGGTTTTTTGGTGCTTGTACTTACTGAAAACATGAAACTCTCCTGAAATTTTGAATCTGCAAATTTGCCAAGCTTGGAGCTTGCTGATGAAATTTGACGTCGTTCAAATTGTTTGGTGTTGTTTTTTATTGCCATTTTTCGGGTGGCGTTGAGCTACCGTCAATGGCTAGGAAAACGCTTTTTTGGTTGTGATATTCAAAGCGTTTCGGTTAGTATCATGGCATATATTGCCGAACTGTCAACTAATGCGAGATATTGATTCTAATAATGTACGCTCAGAGACTCCGTAGTAAGCTGTACGACTTCGACGATATTGAAACGCTTGGAACTCATTAAAAAAATGGATCTCAAACAACTAGCCAAATTATTGGATTTGTCTCCAACTACGGTGAGTCGTGCATTAAATGGTTTTCCGGAAGTTAGTCAGAAAACTCGTTTGCGTGTATTAGAAGCAGCCAAAGAGTACAACTACCAGCCGAACGCAAAGGCCAAAGGGCTGGCGACTGGGCGCACAAACACTATTGGTCACTTGATCCCAATTTCAGCAGGCCATGAGATGGTGAACCCGGTATTTTCTGACTTTATAGCTGGCGCTAGCAAAGCTTATATGGCTGCCGGTTACGATATGCTGCTATCTTTGGTTGACGATGAAAACGAAGCCGACGCCTATCGCAATGTCACGGCGCGCGGCCGAGTTGATGGATTGATCGTGCATGGCCCGAAGTTGCAAGACAATCGTGTGGAGTTACTCAACAGCCTAGATGTACCTTTTGTTGTGCATGGTCGCTTGAGCAGTTCAGATGGTTATTCATGGGTGGACGTCAATAACAGTAGGGCGTTTAGTCGCGGAACAAACTATCTACTGGAGCTTGGGCATAAGCGCGTGGCGCTGATCAATGGTCTAGAGAGCATGGTGTTCGCCAAGCATCGCAACGACGGCTATTGCGAATCATTGCGTACACAGCAAGTTGCCATCGATTCGTCATTGCTTGTGTCGGGTGAGATGACCGAACCATTTGGCTACGGCAGTGCCCGTCGTATGTTGCAGTCTGAGAATCCGCCCACGGCTTTTATCGTCTCTTCGATGATTTTGGCGATTGGTGTTCGGCGCGCAATTGAAGAGCGCGGATTGAAACTTGGCGTTGACGTTTCACTGGTTGCCTACGACGATGATTTGTCGTATCTCACAGAGGCATCAGACGTGCCTGTGTTCACGTCACTGCGGTCATCCGTTCGAGAGGCCGGCCGGCGCTGTGCTGAAAATTTGTTGTTTTTGATTGATAACCCTCACCACGAACCTCTGCAAGAGCTCTGGGAAGCGAGCCTGATCATTGGTGAATCAACCGGCGTTGCTGCAAGGAAAACATGAGTATTACGCGTCAAGATTTCCCTGCCGATTTTGTTTTTGGAGCAGCCACTTCCAGTTATCAAATCGAAGGACAACAACACGGTGGGGCTGGTTCTTGCCACTGGGACAGTTTTGCGGCAACGCCCGGAAATATACTCGATGGCTCAGATGGGGCTCGGGCTTGCGACCACTACCAGCGATACCCGCAAGACCTTGAGCTGGTTTCGGCAGCGGGCTTTGATGCGTATCGGTTTTCTACGTCTTGGGCGCGGGTTATGCCAGAGGGTAAGGGCGCGCCAAACCAAGCCGGCCTTGATTTTTACGACCGCTTAGTTGACGAAATTTGTGCAAAAGGATTGCAGCCGTGGTGGACTCTGTACCACTGGGAGCTGCCGTCTGCGATTGCAGACACAGGTGGTTGGAGTAACCGCGATACTGCTTTTCGGCTGGCGGACTTTGCCGCATTAATGGCAGAGAGCATTGGCGATCGTGTGACTTCCGCCGCACCCATCAACGAGCCGTGGTGTGTCGCTTGGCTATCGCACTTTTTGGGGCACCACGCGCCAGGATTGCGTGATATTCGAGCGGCTAGCCGCGCGATGCATCATGTGCTTTTAGCTCACGGCACGGTCATGCAAGCATGGCGATCATCAGGACTCAATAATTTAGGCGCTGTGCTAAACGTAGAAAAGGCACTGCCTGCCACACCTAGTGACACTCTTGCCGCGCTAGAATACGACGGTATTTACAATCGTTGGTTTGCTGAAGCCATTGCTAATGGCGAATATCCCAGTGTTGTATTACAGGGGCTTGAAGAGCATATGCCCACTGGATGGACTGATGATATGAGCTTGATCAGTCAACCTCTCGATTGGCTTGGGGTGAATTTTTATACTGGCAAACGTTTACAACGTGGCCCCAGTGGAGGTTTTGGTGATGTGGTGGAAGTGTCTGGTGATCTACCGGTAACCTCTATGAATTGGCCAATCAACGCAAATTGGTTGCGTGAATGGCTGCTCAGCCTTAATCAGACCTTTGGCGGAAAACTGCCGGTTTATGTTACCGAAAACGGCATGGCAAGTGGCAGTGGCTTACAAGATTCAGATCGTATTGCATACCTAGAGCAGCACCTGCTCGCCGCTAAACAAGCGATGGAAGATGGGGTGGACTTACGCGGGTATTTTGTTTGGTCATTACTGGATAACTATGAGTGGGCCTACGGCTACGGTGAGCGCTTTGGCTTGGTGCATGTAGATTTTGACTCCATGCAGCGCACACCCAAAGACAGTTACCGCTGGATTCAGCAGATGCTCACGAGCCGATGATTAGGTCTGATCTGATCTAGCTGAAAAAACCGCTTAACTCGTGCCAATGATCTATCACTACATCAGGCTCTGATGCAGCGATGGGTTGGCCGTGGTTGTAACCAAAGCTCACCGCCACTGAAGCAAAGCCTGCATTTTTGGCGGCTGAAACATCTGTGACAGAATCGCCGATATGCAAGCAATGTGCTGGACTTACGCCGGCAGCTGTCGCCACATGCAGTAATGGTTGAGGGTCAGGTTTTGATTTTGCAAGGCTGTCGCCACCGAGCGTATATTGAAAATAGTGCGCGAGCTTGAGTTGTTGCAGCATGGGTTCGGTAAAGGCGATCGGTTTGTTGGTGATCAGGGCTAGTTGAATTTGCTGCTGGCTCAGCCAGTCCAGCGCGTCAAGAACTCCGTCGTATAGGCGTGTATCAACGGCAAAGTGTGAGCCATAAAAGTGATCAAAATGTCGGCGCGCATCTGCCAGCGTCTGCTCGTCTTTGACGGCGTTTTCATCGCCGTTACCCAATGCGCGTTGCAGTAACATGGCGGCACCGTTACCCACCCAATCTCTGATGTTATCTATGCCTCGGGCAGGGTAGCCCATCGCCTCTAGGCTTTTGTCTACCGCCCATGCCAAGTCAGGCACGCTGTCTACCAGTGTGCCGTCCAAGTCAATGCTGATGAGTTTGGGGGTTGTGAGTTTTATCATTCGGCGATTTTTCTGTGCATAGCGCCAACGACACTATCGTAGTGGTGTGGATCGTTGGTGTTTGCTGCGCTAAAAATAGCCGAACCAGCGACAAAAGTATCTGCGCCAGCCGCTGCGATTTCAGCGATATTGTCGACTTTGACACCGCCGTCTACTTCAAGACGAATATCGCGGCCGCTGTCGTCGATAAGCTTCCGCACTTCGCGTAGTTTGTCGAGTGTTGATGGGATAAAGCTTTGGCCGCCAAAGCCTGGGTTGACCGACATCAGCAGGATCATGTCAACTTTGTCCATCACATATTTGAGTACATCTAAGGGTGTGGCGGGATTAAAAACCAAACCTGATTTGCAGCCGTTGTCGCGAATAAGCTGCAGCGAGCGGTCGACGTGTTCTGAGGCTTCGGGGTGAAAAGTGATGTAGCTGGCCCCTGCGGAGGCAAAATCAGGGATGATGCGATCCACAGGTTTGACCATTAGGTGTACGTCGATAGGGGCCGTGATGCCGTGCTTGATGAGTGCTTCGCAAACCAAAGGGCCGATGGTCAAATTGGGCACATAATGATTGTCCATCACATCAAAATGCACAATATCAGCGCCAGAGGCGAGCACGTTGTCGACTTCTTCACCCAAGCGAGCAAAGTCGGCTGACAATATGGAGGGAGCAATCATCGGTGCTTGTTTCATGGATGTTTCTCTAGAACGTTAAGGGTGTGGGTGGCACTGGGCCGCCGTGTACAAGCGGGTATCTTAGCTGCCACGTTCCGCGGTGTTTGGTTATTTTACCGACTTAGCCAGCTAATTGTTGCTTTAAACAGTTTGCACCGAACGATCATCTTGAAGCGATGAAGTTACCGTGTGCGGGCGGAGCATGAGTTCGTAAAAAACAACGCTAAGCCTTTGCGCGCCTGAGCACAAAAAGGGTCGCGGGGGTCTATTATGTGTTCGATAGGCCCTTGGCTTAGTTGACAGATATGCGGATATTTATCGCACAGCGTCGTCGTATATCGGTGTTTTACTCGCGATTTGAGTGGGAGTTGGGTAATAATTCGTGCGCGAGCATGTGGATTTTGCAATAAGTGTGAATTATTGTTCGTTCTGGTGGCGAATTGGGGCAAAATCGACAGTTGCCTGAACAAGCGCTAATTTTGTCAGCGTCAGGTATTGTATGTGCACTGAGCGGTTTGTCTTTTTATGCCCACAACGCATAGTTGACTGGCCTTCTCAGCACATCGCGGTTGTGCTGTGCCTTTTTGTGCATAGCATTGTTATGATCAATTCATTGTTAAAGTTCGGAATCAGAAATGGCCAGTTTATCGGAAATCACCATCGACTCTACTGACTTGCTTTTAGTCATTGATGTACAGAATGACTTCTGTTCAAGCGGTGCCTTGGCTGTACCGGACGGTGATCAAGTGGTGCCCATGATCAATGCCTTGATGGGGCATTTTAAGCACGTGGTTCTCACGCAAGATTGGCATCCTGCGGGTCACAGCTCGTTCGCTAGCGTGCACGAAGGTGCGGATGCCTATTCTGAAATTGACATGCCTTATGGCCCGCAAACACTTTGGCCTGATCACTGTGTGCAAGGAACCTCCGGGGCTGAGTTTCATGCGTCGTTGAACACAGCGGCTGCCAATGCCATTGTGCGCAAGGGCAGCAACAAGGCGCTTGATAGCTATTCGGCTGTGCTCGAGAACGACCACCGTACGCCTACGGGTTTAATGGGCTTTATCCGAGAGAGAGACGTTCAACGCGTGTTCTGCTGCGGCTTGGCAACGGATTTTTGTGTGCGCTACTCTGCTGAAGATATCTGCGCAGAAGGCATTGAAACATTTGTGATTGAAGCCGCTTGTCGTGGTATTGATCTCGATGGCTCCATGGCTGCCGCTCACGCGTCGTTTGAAGATAAAGGCATTGTCTTGCTGCGTTAGTAAGCGCCAACTTCTTCCTAAGCCATCGCAAATCTCGTTAGCCAGCGCTCTTAAGCTTGCGACTTGCACTCGCTCAAATTTCAACAATCAATCCCTACGGGTCACTGCGTGATTTTGAAGCCGAATTGTGAAATCTGCGACAAAGATCTTCCGGCTGAGCGCTCGGGTGCCGTTATTTGTAGCTTCGAGTGCAGCTTTTGTGAGAGCTGTGCGGAGCGGTTGTTAGGGTATCGCTGTCCCAATTGCGATGGAGAACTATTGGCCCGCCCTAAACGGCCCACACATGCTCTTGAAAAACACCCAGCTAGCCGTGAACGGGTCAGCAAGAAGCACGTTTGTCAGGGTTATCAGGAAATCGAAGAGGTGCTGCAGACGACCACCGGTGCTTTGTATGGCAGTCTGCTGTTACCCGCTAAGGCGCCAAAAGCCTGGGTTTTGATCATTGCGGGTTCAGGAGCCACTGACCGTAACGGCAATACCTCAGGTCAGGTGTCGGGCAACAATTGCTTGCGATATCTGGCTTTGGGGCTAGCAGCACAAGGCATTGCGAGCTTGCGCTACGATAAGCGCGGGGTGGCGGCTAGTGCGGCTGCAGGGGCAAACGAGTCGGCCTTGAATTTCGAGCACTATATCGACGATGCAAAAGCCTGGTGCGCCGCACTACGGCTGCGTGCCACAGGGCCGGTATCTATTGTTGGCCATAGCGAGGGAGCGCAAATTGCCACTCGGGTCGCTGAGAAGTTATCGGTGTCTTCGGTGGTTAATTTGTGTGGCGCGGGTCGTGCCTTGGATGAGATATTGTTGGAACAGCTACGCGATAAATTATCTGAACCTCTGTATAAAAAAGCTGAAGATATTCTCGCTTATTTGCACGAGCTGAGCCTACACAATCAAGATAACCGCAAGGTAAAACCCAAGCTGCTCAGGCGGTTTTCTGCTGACGTATCGACTGCGCCAGACGTACCACCAGAGTTGCATCATCTGCTGAAAAAATCTAAACACGCATTTTATGTTTCTCGAATGCGTGAAAGGCCGGACAGAGAACTTGGCACGCTCAGGTGTCCAGTATTAATTGCATCGGGTGATGCTGATATACAGGTTCGTGAGGTTGACTACAAAAAGCTCTGTCGTGCTAAACCCGATGCGCAAATGCTGCGAGTGGAGGGTATGAACCATCTACTCAAATCTGTGGCTGGCGATACACACTTGCAATACAAGAGCTACGTAGAACCTAGCATGCCAGTGGATAAGCAGCTGATAGAGTCCGTAGCAGCGTTTCTGCTGGCTGAAAAGCCCCTTAAAAACACCTGTTAGGTTGCGACTTCGCTTGTTTTCCTTAGCTGAACTTCACGCCAAGTGGTATAGAGTGAAGCACCAATAATTAGCATTGCTCCGATCAAAGTGTGCCAGTTCGGGGATTCAGCAAAGAAATAGAAACCAATGAGCCCGGCAGGGAATAGTCGAAAGTAGTCCATTGGCACCACAAACGATGTTTCGCCCAATCGGTAGCCGGTGATATTGCAACGTTGGCTGCCCAGCGAAAAGACACCCACCAGAATCATTAACAACCATTGCATGGGACTCGACCAAAGCCAGTCTGCCAAAGCGAGAGGCAGTACTAACAGGCCGATCAAGGAGGCTTGGTAGAGAATCACACGTTCGGTGCTCTCGCGTTGCGTCAGTTGGCGAATCACATTCACCACCACGCCCGCGCCAGCTGCGCCTATGATAGCGATCAAGCCAAAGCTGTTAAACGCGTCACCGTTTGGGTTCACGACGACGATAACACCGAGAAACCCAACGCTAGTGGCTAAGAAGCGTCTGATCCCTACGCTTTCACCAAAAAACAGCCAAGCGGCGAGAGTGGCAAACATCACTTTCGAAAAGCCGATCACGGTTGCATCGGCAAGGCTCAAGTGGCGCACTGCGTACAGTCCGCCGATCAGTGCGATCGCGGCAAAAAACACGCGCAGTAAGTGCAGTGACAAGACTTCGGTGCGGAAGCTGTGTCGGCCTTCACGGCGAAACAGCGGAATAAGAAACAGCAGCAACACCAGCTGCCGCACCAAGATGATTTGCCATAAGCTGATATCGTCATGAATACTTTTGGCGGTGGTGCCCATGAGCACAAGAAAAAAACCGCCAAATAACACCCACAGCGAGCCAGCGAGATTGTTCTGAACAGGGGTTGAAATTGGTGACTTATTCACGGTGGCTGCTGTTTTTTTTTGGGGCTTGTGGTGCAGGATAACTATAGCCGATGTTGTATTTTTGAGAGCACGGGGTAGTTGCTTTAACTAAAAGCTATCTCAAGCCAAAAACTTTTAGCTTAGTGAGACAAAACGGCTTCTAGTGCTTCTGGTAGTTGTGGGTGCTTAAAGTTGTAACCGTGCTCCAGCAGTACTTTGGGTGCAACCCGCGCGCCACCCAGCAATAGCTCCTGGCCCATTTCACCAAACAGAACTTTGATGGCCACGGCTGGCATAGGCAATAAGCAAGGCCGGTACAATGCTTTTGCTAGTGTTTGTGAAAAGTCTTGGTTTTGCACGGGGTTAGGTGCTGTCATATTGACGACACCTGAAATTTGATCATTGGCGAGTAGGAAATCAATGGCTCCCATCACGTCTTCAACAGCAATCCAACTCATCCACTGTTTGCCTGTGCCCATGCGACCACCAACACCCGATTTGAAAGCTGGCAGCATCTTTCGGAGTGCGCCTCCTTGCGCGCTGAGCACGATACCAAAGCGCATGTTGACCACGCGAATACCTGCATCTACTAAGGGCGTGCAGCAAGCCTCCCATGCTTGGCACAGTTGGCTGGAGAAATTGACGTCCGCACTAGAGTCTTCATCGAGTAACTCGTTGCCTCGGTCGCCATAAAAACCGATAGCCGAGGCGCAGAGTACGACCTTGGGCTTGTTCTGCAGGCTGAGGATTTCTTCGACCAATTGGCGAGTTGTTTCCAATCGGCTGTCTAGGATTGTTTGTTTTCGCAGCTTGCTCCAGCGTTTATCTGCGATGCCCGCACCTGCTAAGTGCACGACAGCGTCTAGTGGAGGTAACTCAGCCAGCGCGAGCGCCGAGCCCCAAGAGCGTTGCTTGGTTGTTTTGTTTTGGAGAACGCGAATACTGTGAATCGTGTGCTGCTGTTGCCAGTGCTCATTCAGTGCACTGCCGATGAGTCCCGTGCTACCGCTCATCAATATCTGCATTGTCGCCCTCCAAGCCGGCTGTTCATCTTTTGTTGCGCAACGCCTCGAGTAACTCACTGATACGTTCCGCGTTATCTTTCGCTATGCGTCCATCGCTGTGCCACAGGCTATTCTCAAAACCTATGCGCATATGGCCGCCAGAGCTCTCAGCTGCTACTAGGCAGTCAGTTTCTTGTTGGCCAAAAGCACACAAACCCCAATCTGCAGTTAGGCCAGAGACTTTTAGCTGGTCCAGAAAAGGCTGAATGTCTGACGGTCGGCTCTGCTGGTTTTCGCTGTAGCGGCCCAACACAAATAGCAGTTGTAAATCATCTGTGGGCACAGTGCCGTCTTTGACAAGTTGCTGTAGTGCCTTGAGGTCATCGACCGAGTAGAGGATGTGTTGCAAGCCCGTACCCGCTTGATGGCAGCTGTGGTAAAACTCTCGTGCTGCAGCGGCATCACCGTCCGCTGTCATTTCTGTTAAAGCGACGGATACGCGCTGTGGTTGCACGTCATAAACCAATTGACGCTGCATTTTCGGGCTGTACATGCCTACGGCTTCGGTTGTGATTTGCACATGCAGCTCTGGGGCTTTGATGGTCAGTTCACTGATGAGCTCTTTGTACAGGCCTGCATCGAGAATGTGCTTTGCGTCGCTATCACGCACGTGAGCGTGAATACCGTCTGCACCCACTCGTTGACAAGCGATGGCGGTTTCGACGGTTTCATCGATAGTGACAGGCAGAGCAGGGTGGTCTGCGTGTGTGCGTCTCGCACCGTTGGGCGCGACCATCAGTCGAGGTAGTGACGCGACACTCACTTGGGGATCGCCAGATCGATAGCGCCGCTGAGCTTGCTGACAAGCTCGTCTATTTGCTCGTCTTCAATGATGAAGGGCGGAGCAAGTAATACGTGGTCACCGTGCGCACCGTCGATAGTGCCACCCATTGGATAACACGCCAGTCCGGCTTCAAAGGCGTGGCGTTTGATCGCTTTGTGAATGCCTAATGCTGGGTCAAAGCTGGCTTTTGTTTCGCGGTCTGCAACAAGCTCAATACCACGAAACAAACCTCGTCCGCGAATATCGCCAACGTTGGGGTGTTGTCCCAAGGCTGCGCAGAGGGCGTCGTGCAGCCTCTCACCTTGTTGGTTAACGCGCTGCATCATGCTGGCGTCGGTGATTTGTTCTAACACGGCTGAAGCGGCGGCCGCTGCCATGGGGTGACCCATGTAGGTGTGACCGTGCTGGAAAAAACCGCTACCGTCGCAGATAGTTTGGTAGATGTCTGCGCTGCACATCATCGCACCAATGGGCTGGTAGCCGGCGCCTAGGCCTTTAGCAATGGTGATGATGTCAGGGCGTACGTCGTCGTGTTCACAGGCAAAAATATGCCCAGTACGGCCCATGCCACACATCACTTCATCCAAGATGAGCAAAACCCCGTAGCGGTCGCATATCTCGCGAATACGTTTGAAGTATCCCGGTACGGCTGTGACGGCACCTAGCGTGGCACCAACTACTGGCTCAGCGGTGAAGGCCATCACCGTGTCGCTGCCTAAGCGCAGTATTTCTGTCTCCAGTTCATTGGCAACACGCTGACCGTAGTCGTCAAGTGTTTCGTCGGCTTGCTGACCACGGTAGGCATAACACGGCGAGACAAATGCGGTGTCGGCTAAGATCGGAGCGAACTGTGCTCGTCTCCATTGGTTGCCACCGGCCGCGAGGGCTCCCAGTGTGTTGCCGTGGTAGCTTTGTTGGCGTGAGATGATATGTCGGCGCTGGGGCTCACCGCGCTCAACAAAATACTGTCGTGCGAGCTTAATGGCTGCCTCAACGGCTTCAGATCCTCCACTGACCAAGTACACACGGTCAATGCCTTCAGGTGCGTGTTGCACCAACTGGCGAGCGAGCTCTTCTGCTGGCTCTGTGGTGAAAAAACCTGTGTGAGCGTAAGCGATAGCGTCGAGCTGCGCTTTCATTGCGTCGATGACTTTGGCGTTGCTGTGACCAAGGCACGACACCGCCGCACCTCCGCTGCCGTCTAGTGTGCGTTTACCGTTACTGTCGATGATATAACAGCCATCACCGGCCACAGCCAGCGGGAGGCTGGCTGTGGTTGAGCGCCCAAAAATATGGGATTTCTGCATGTGTAAACCCTTATGCTTGAGAGCGCACGACATAGACCGATTGCTTGGCGTGGCGAACCACGCGTGCCGCGTTGGGGCCGAGCAGATAGTCTTTGAGATCTGGTTTATGGGCTCCTATCACGATCAGCTCACAGTCGATTCTTTTGGTGAACTGCAAGATCTCCTCATAGGCGGTGCCGGTTGCTACCACCAATCTGACTTTTGTATCGCCTGTCTCGTCAATTGCTGCCTTGGCCAGCATTGCATGAAGTGACTCTTTGGTTTTAGCCACCAACTTGTCGTGAAAGTCCTTCTCGAAAAAAGAACCCACGATGCTCATACCAAAATTGGGCACCACGGTCATCATGATTAATTCTGCACCTTGCATTTTGGCCAACGCGTGAGCAGTTTGTAAAACGCAGATGTCGTGGTCTGATTCGCTGACATCCACGGCAACTAAGATGGACTTACTCATGCGACTTCTCCTTCTTTTTTGGCGCGGGCGAGCTGGATTTTGGCAATCAGGGCCAACAGCAATAAGCCAGGTATAAAAATAAGCTCTTTAGGCAATTGATCAGCTTTGGCTTGCACTGACGACAGCTCTACAGGCGTATCTCCGTAAAAATCAAAGGTGCTGCCAATGGAGTCGTACAGTGCCGTGCCTTGGAAAGGCTCGTCGAGTTTGACCACGCCATCTTCTTCCATCGTCATCAGCCCCAATGCGTTTAAGCGTGCAGCGCCGTCGGCTTCATCACCCATAGGTACGATGATCGTTTTGCGATTAATGGTATCCACGTCGTTGTAGTCAGGGCCGGAAACCACTAATCGCAGTTCATCACCAGCGTTCAAACTTCCGGCTGTTGCTTCGATATTTGCAGGCTCAACTAGGTTGAATGGTGGCTGTATGCGATCCATCACAAAGTCAGGGCGGAATAAAACGAAGGCAATGGCTACCAGTGCGACGCTCTCCCACAAACGACTTTTGGTCATGAATTGACCCATAGTCCCAGCGGTGAAAACCAAGATAGCGATAGTGGCGATGATGAAGATAAGGATGCCTTGAGCCCAACCGACATCAATCAACAGTAAGTCAGTGTTGAAAATGAAGACGAAAGGCAGTGCGACGGTGCGCAGGCTGTAGAAAAAAGCAGTGAATCCCGTTTTTATTGCATCGCCGCCCGAGACGGCGGCTGCCGCAAAGCTCGCTAAGCCCACCGGCGGTGTGACGTCGGCCATAATGCCAAAATAAAAGACAAAGAGGTGCACGGCAATCAACGGCACAACTAAACCTGACTGCGCACCCAATTCGACCACAACACCCGCCATCAGTGATGACACCACAATGTAGTTAGCGGTGGTCGGTAGACCCATACCGAGAATGAGCGACAATAAACCCACCAGTGCCAACATGAGGATGAGGTTGCCACCGGATAGGAACTCAACGAGGTCTGCCATTACCTGACCGATACCGGTGAGGGTAACGGTGCCGACAATAACGCCCGCAGTAGCCGTTGCCAAGCCAATACCAATCATGTTGCGTGCGCCGTCGATCAGACCTGAAATTAGCTCTCGGCCACCAAAGGCAAATGCACCACCAAAATCACCTTCGCCACGGAACATCGATTTTAGTGGGCGTTGCGTTAGCAAAATACCAAACAGCAAGCTAGAAGCCCAAAAAGCAGATAGGCCCGGAGATTTCTGTTCGATCATCAGAAAGTAAACCAGTACAACGATGGGCAATAAGTAGTAGAGACCGGCCTTGTAAATTTCACCAACAACGGGAAGTTCAACGTGCTCTTGGTTAGGGTCATCTGCTTCAAGGTCTGGCACAGTAGATGCGACTTTGAGCAAAATAATGTAGGCCAAAAACACTAAGGCTGCGAGTATCCACGGAGCGTTGTCAGGCATGATAGAGACAACAGCTTGCACGGGGTATTTGACGCCGTAACAGATTGCAGCAAAGCCAACAAAAAATGCCAACATGCCACCGATAGTGCTGTAGATAGAAACCACGCGGTTGCCAAGAGTTGGCATATTGTTTTTAACCGCTTCTAGGTGAACGATATACACCAACGCGATGTAGGAGATAATGGCGGGTAAAAAGGCGTGGGTGATAACGTCGACGTAGGAGATGCCGACATACTCGACCATCAGGAAGGCGGCTGCGCCCATCACTGGCGGCATAATCTGACCGTTGACCGATGAGGCGACTTCTACAGCGCCTGCTTTTTCAGAGCTAAATCCAACACGCTTCATCAGTGGGATAGTAAATGTGCCAGTAGTAACCACGTTGGCAATAGAAGAACCGGAGATTAGGCCTGTTGCTGCAGAGCCAACAACCGCGGCTTTGGCTGGACCACCCTTGAGGTGACCAAGCGCACCAAAGGCCATTTTGATGAAGTAGTTACCTGCACCTGCTTTGTCGAGTAGCGCACCAAAGAGTACAAACAAAAAGACAAACTTGGTCGAGACACCCAATGCGATTCCAAAAACGCCTTCAGAGGTGATCCACATGTGGCTCATGGCTTTTTTCATCGAGGCGCCTTTCCAGCGGATGACTTCAGGCACCCACGTTGAATCGCCAAAAAAGACATAGAACAAGAAAATAGTGGCGATTAATGCCATGGCAGGACCAAGTGAGCGACGCGCTGCTTCAAACAACAGCAGCAAACCAGCGAGAGCAAACCACTTGTCTACATCATCGGCCAGTCCGCCCGAGGCGACAATCTTGTCGTAGAAGACAAAGCCGTATAAGGCGAGGAAAGCGCCAAACAATCCAAAGACCCAATCATGAGCTGGGATTCTAAAGCGTGGGCTGCTTTTAAACGCAGGGTAAGCCATAAACGCCAAAAAGATCGCAAATGCGAGGTGGATTTGGCGCGAATTATTGATTAAGTCGCCAGGCAATACGTAGTAGGAAATCGGAGAGGCGAGCACGATCTGGAACAAAGACCAGATAACAGCTACAACAGCCAAAAATGTTCCGACGGGTCCAGCGGGGTTGCGCGCACCAGAGTCGCTGGAGGCGACTAAGTCCTGTAGTTCTTCTTCGGATAATGCAGTTCCAGCTGATGTGGGTTCAGCCATGAGGTAAATACTCCGTTATTCGTAGCCAAGGCAGGCTGCGGTATTATCGTACTATTTATGCGGAGAGCCGCTTACACTAGTTTTTGATGATCATAACTTCGTTATTTCAACGTTAACCATACCCTAAACAAGAGCAGTGGCTGCTATTACTTTGAGTTCTTTAGTGAGGTGAAAACACCGTTGGTTTTCCGGACAGAATCTTGAAATAAAAAAAGCGCGCGATGAGAGGAAGTCAGAGTTGACCTATGTTCTCTCATCGCGCGCCGGGACTAGCTGCTATTACAAGCGTGGACTATTCGATCCAGCCTTTTTCTTTGTAGTACTTTGCAGCGCCGTCGTGCAGCGGAGCAGACAGACCAGCTGAGGCCATTTCTTCAGGCTGCAGGTTGGCAAAAGCTGGGTGCAGCTTTTTGAAGTCTTCAAAGTTGTCAAATACAGCTTTGACTAGTTCGTAAACAACGTCCGCGTCAACTTTGGCAGAGCTGACAAAAGTCGCGCCGACACCAAAAGTCTGAACGTCGGCGTCATTACCGCGGTACATGCCACCTGGAATAGTTGCTGTACGGTAGTACGCGTTATCAGCGATTAGTTTGTCGACAGCTTCACCGTCAACAGTGACCAGTACTGAATCACAGGCAGTGGTCGCTTCTTGGATTGAACCAGAAGGGTGACCAACGGTGTAGACCATTGCATCGATTTGGTTGTCGCACAGTGCAGCAGATTGCTCTGAAGCTTTTAGCTCTGTGGCCAAGCCCAAATCGTCAACGCTCATGCCTTTAGCTTCAAGTACGACTTCCATGGTGCCGCGCTGGCCTGAGCCTGGGTTGCCGATATTGACGCGCTTGCCTTTCAGATCGTCGAAGTTGGCGATGCTAGAGTCAGCACGTGCAACCACGGTGAAGGGCTCTGGGTGTACAGAGAACACTGCGCGCAAGTCTTCGAATGCACCGGCTTCTTCGAACTTAGACGTGCCGTTGAAAGCGTGGTACTGCCAATCCGATTGAGCAACGCCAAATTCCAGCTCGCCTTCGCGGATGGTGTTGATGTTGTAGACAGATCCACCTGTCGACTCTACTGAACAACGGATACCGTGGTCTTTACGGCCTTTGTTGACCAGACGACAAATTGCGCCACCTGTTGGGTAGTAAACGCCGGTCACGCCACCAGTTCCGATTGTGATGAATCGTTGATCAGCTGCTTGCGCAGCACCGGCTACCATTGCGGTGACACCGATCGCGGCACCAATTTGTACAAATTTCTTCAGCATGTGGAACTCCCGTCATATTGCTGATGTAAAGCATCGTTCCTACAGAGTGTCTGCTTTTGACAAAACACTTGCAACGAAAACTGCGTCTGTGGAACGCAGACTCGCACTCTAACGAGCGTGTTTTTTTTAGTCAATAAAAACAAATGTTTTAATTTTTGTTAAGAGTTTATGCATGTGAGTGCATATTGTCTTGATGCTTCATTGGGGTTTGGGCGAAATTTTCTGGTAGGCATTGTATCTGTGGAGCGCATCCTCAAAAGCGGCGATTCTCGCTTCTGTTTCGTTTCCACCTTTGCGAATAACCATGGCAATCAGGGTTTCTAAAAGTGCCATGGCACCAGCGTGACATTCGAAGTGATGTGTCGTGTGGGTAGAGGCGATCAGTAGCCTTGATGCGTGTAGTTCAGGCGCTATCATTGGGCTGTCAGTGAGTAAAAAAACAGGTACTTCGCGCTCTTGCGCGTACTGACAGGCGGTGATTATTTCTCCACTATAAGGAGAAAAGGTGACGGCAAAAAGTATGTCGTTGTGATCGGCGGCCATCAAGTTGTCCATGGCACTGCTGGTATGCTGTGGCAGCAGGCTCATGTGGGGAAGGGCCATGCGCGCGACTGAGTAAAAGTAGTGTGCTAGACCAAAGCAACTGCGGTATCCGGTGATATAGATGTGGCGTGCCTCGAACAACGCGTCGACCACAGAGCAGAGGTATTTGGGGTCTTGTTCGTGCAGTGTTCGATGCACGATTGACAGGGTGTTGCGCGAAGCCTCGCCGATACCTTGGCCTGCCAAGCCTTGCTGATCGAGTGTGTCTAGCCAGCTCAGATCGTTTACTGGCTCACTGGTGATCAACAGCGCGTTACGAAAAGGGGCGCGTAACGCTTCAAAGCTCTCAAAACCTAAATTGTTGGCCATGCGCACGAGTGTATTTGTGCTGACACCGGTTTTTTCGGCGGTGGTGCGTATGGGGTCTAGACCGAAATCTGCTGGATGATCAACAATATGCTTGGCCACCAACCTAAGTTTGCTAGGCAGGCGCTCAAAATCTGTCTGCAGCCGATGGAGGATGCGCGATTTTTTAGTATTATCCATCGTAGTAAAACATATGTTTTATAGTGCGCCGTGAATTTAGTGCATCTAGACCGACTATATTGCTAAGAAGCAATTTTAGCACGCGCCATTTTTCGAAATTTTGTCATTACACAGGGACCCAGAATGTACCAACTCTATTACGCGCCTGATAACGCATCGCTTATTGTGCGCATGGTTCTTGAAGAGCTCGACGCTGATTACACCACCGAACTGGTGGATCGTTCTAAAAATATGCAACAGTCCGATGCATTCCGTGCACTGAACCCTAATGGCTTGATTCCAGTGTGTGTGATCAATGAAAAACCCGTTTTCGAAACTGCCGCCATTGTTTTAGCTTTGGCCGAACAGCACCGAGAGTTGGCGCCAGCACTTAATGATGCTGAAAGGCCTCAGTTTCTCAAGTGGTTGTTCTATCTGAGCAACGGCTTACACACTGATTTACGACAGTTGTTTTACCCGGCACAGTACATAGGGTCGGAGGGCGATGGCACACAAAGGCAGTTGGCGTTAAAGCGGTTGCTGCACGGCTTTGCTGTGTTGGACAAGCACTGTGCTGAGCAAGAGGGTGATTTTGTGATGGACGATGAGTTTACGGTCATCGATATCTATTTGGCGGTGCTGTTGCGCTGGGCCCAACTTTACCCTCGTGACGCAGTTTGCCTTCCCAGTTTGGAGTTTTATCCGGCACTCGGTGCTTTGTGTGCCGCAGTTGAAGAGCGCTCTGGGGTGCAGAGAGCTTGTGCGCAAGAGGGCATCAGTCGGCCGTTTTTTGATCTGCCGACACACGCCGAACCCAGTGAGGGCTCGGCCACCTAGTTGCAGCCTATGCCATGCACGCCATTAGCTCTGGTCTTTTGTTGGCTCAGGTAGTCTCTAAAGACTCAAACCTGCTAAGCGCGTTTCTAAATACTCCGACATACCTTCTCTGGCACCTTCGCGACCGAGCCCGCTGGCGTTCATTCCGCCAAACGGCGCTGCGGCGCTGGTTGGGTTGATGTCGTTGATGCCTACGATGCCAAAATCTAGCTGTTCCATGCTCAGCAGCGCGCGGCTGATGTCGCGCGTGTAGATATAGGCGGCTAAGCCATAGTGAGTATTGTTCGCGATTTGCATCAAATCTGATTCGTCGTCATAGCGCATCACAGCGGCAATAGGGCCAAAGGTTTCTTCCTGCGCGATCAGCATGTCTTGCGTGACATCGGTGATCAGTGTGGGTGCGTAGTAGTGGCCCTGAGAAAACTGCTCACCGTCGAGTTTGTGCCCGCCGCAGATCAAGGTGGCGCCCTTGGACAGCGCGTCTTCTACTTGGCGCTGCATCTTTTCGACCGCTGCTGAGTTTATAAGCGGACCGATAGTGGTGGCGGGGTCTTTTCCGTTACCAGGCACCATAGCTTCAATTCGGCTTTGCAAGGTTTGAACAAAGCTATCGTGTGATTTGTGATGCACCAAAATTCTGTTAGGTGAAATACAGGCTTGGCCAGTGTTCAGAAATTTGACCAGTGCACAGCCCTTGGCGGCGCGAACTGGGTCAGCGTCGTCAAAAACAATAAACGGTGCGTTTCCGCCTAGCTCCATCGACACACGCTTTAAACTGGGTGCACAGGCGGTGGCGAGCTGTTTACCCACGGCCGTAGAGCCTGTGAAAGTGAGCTTTTTTACCCGTGGGTCGGTGCAAAACACTTCTCCAATCGCGCGCGGTTCACTGCAGGTGAGCAGGTTCACCACGCCAGCGGGAAAGCCGGCTTCTTCGAGCAATTTGAAAACGGCTATCGCACAGAGCGAAGTCGCCTCGGCGGGTTTGAGTACCACAGTGCAACCGGCGGCCAGTGCAGGTGCTAGTTTGCGAGTCAGCATGGAAATAGGGTAGTTCCACGGCGTGACGGCGGCGACCACTCCAACAGGGGCGTGGCTTACGATAAAACGCTGATCTGCACGTGCCGAAGGGATAGTTTCACCGTAATTACGTTTGGCTTCTTCAGCGAACCAGAGTAAAAAATCGGCTGCATAACCGACTTCATTGCGGGCGGCCTTTAGTGGCTTGCCTTGTTCGGCCGTCATCAACTGTGCGAGTTCTTCCTGACGTTCCTTCATCAGCTGCCAAGTTCGGTAGAGCAGCGCACTTCGGCTGTGTGCGGTGGTGTGGCGCCAGCTCGCAAAGGCCGTGTGTGCAGCTTCAATAGCTGAGCGGGTGTGCTCGGTTGAACACTCGGCTACCGGTCCTAGGGCTTCACCTGTTGCGGGGTTGTAACTGAGAAATGTACTGGCGGATTCGCGCCATTCACCGTTGATGTACATGTGTTGCCGGTATCCTTTTTTGAGGGCTGGGTTATCAGCGCCAATGGTGTGGATGAATTCTGCTAGCTGCACTGGCAATTTTAACGCTTAGAACGTATTGTTCTAGTTGCTTTATTAGCCGCCATTTGTCTTGGTTTTTTCAGCGCCCAATGTGCTGCCAGACCCGCCTATGCAAAGTATTCAAGTACTTTTTTAGCATGATGTCTAGCCAGGGCAGAAGTTTCAAGCAAAGCTGCTGCATTTTTGTATCTTCCGCCCCAAAGGCCCTGCCAATCTAGTGTGTCGAATGACTGACTTCGAAAGCGATCCACGAATAGACGAGAGAGTAGCTTCGGCTCCTTTATCATGAATTCTCCAGAGTTAGAGAATCGCAACGCTCCTGTATCTCTCTTGAAAAATAGGAACAACTACAGCTTAGCTTGGCGAACCTTTGCGTTAACTCTGATCTGTGGCTTTTTAGTTGCGCTGAGCGTCAAGCAGCCTTGGCGGTTGATGCTGGACGACCCAAGCATTGTTGGTTTTAGTTCCGCCAAGTTGCAACTACAAACAGCTGACACCGGCTTGCTTATCGATCGTGATGTCAGCTTACCCGATCAATGGCGAGCCAATACATCACGCTCTTTTTCAAAATCGTATTTTTTGGAATTCGAACACTCTAATCTTGAGGCGCTTGCCTTTTTTGTGCCTTTTGCTCAAGACCAAGTAACGCTGTTTTTGAACGGCGAGGTAATTCCTGCTTTACATTACACCCGTGGCCGAACGTATTGGCTTTGGAACAAACCTTTGCTGTTTCGTTTTGCCGCCGCCAGTCTTCGTTCGGGTGCTAATTCACTGGAATTAAAACTGGCGAGTACCGGGTCCTCTCGTGTCGCTCTTGGAAAGGTATATCTCGGTCCATTAGAAAAAATGGACACTCTATATTTGTTCTTTTGGCGAGCGCAAGTGGGCGTTCCCTTTGCTATATGTGTCTTGATGACAATCGCTGCTATAGCATTTGCGGCTTACGCTCCGATTGGCGGAAAACTCTTTTGGACAGCGGCTGGGTTTAACCTCTCTGGCGCCATTACGATGGCCAACTGGCTGTTGGCAGCTCCGCTGTTAGAGCCGCATGTATGGTTTGCAGCGATGACGTTTTTTGAGTACGTCGCTTTGTTGCTTTTGACCGTGTTTTTCATTCTCTACTTGCGGCTTCGAAGTTGGGTTTTGGCCATCGCTGGCTCGTTTATCTTTCCCATTTTGTCTCTGTCGGTGGCTGCGATGTTTATGGGCGATATGGACACGACAATGAATGTCCTTGAGAGCGCTGAAGTGGCTTGGGGAATTGGCGGAGTCGTTCTATCGGGGTTGGTTGTTTGGTGTTATTTCAAGTACTCGTCTTTGGACGCACAAGCGATTATCTGGGGTGTTGTGTTGTTAATCGCCTTTGGTCTGCGTGACACCTTTGTGCATTTGGGTATGCTACCTGCAACCTTGGGACTGCATATTCCAATTGGCTTCGCTATCGTGACGTTTTCGATGATTTTTATCTCGCTACGCATGGCGATTCGACACGCAAGTGGGCTCGAAAACTACCGGCTCGAATTGGGCCGCCGCGTGGAGGAACACGCACGCGAAATTGACCAGCTCACAGCTAAACAATCAGAGCTGGAGTTGACAGCCATTGCGGGTCGTTTGTCGCAGATATACAGCCACGAATTGCGTAATCCAATCGGCACAAGTTTGGCGTCGGGAAACTTAGCACTAAAGCAATTAAATACTGAAAACGACCCCTTGCGCCAAGAAGCGCAGCACATTGTGCGGTCTTCGATGGTTTGTAGCGAATTGCTAGGGCAAATATTGGCGGCTGAAGAGGGCTTGTTTCCAGGCGATTCGCAGGTGCCGCTTATGATGCCGGAATGGTTGATTGCCCACTCAGAAGATTTGTCTTCAGCTATTGGCAGCCGATTGTCTGTCGGTGATTCAGTGTCGGTTAGAGTCTTGGCGAAGCCGCGGTCTTTATTGCAAGCCTTGGGTCTGTTACTCAGCGACATCTGCGTTCATCAATCCGATAGCTGCACTGTCACAGCTGTCGTCAATTGCATTGGCCCACGAGCACAGTTGATGTTCTTTTTTTCCAAGCCAGTGCCTATCAGTGATAGTGATCGTAAGGACTGGGCTGCCAAAATAGCCAGCGCTCAAGCCATGCTTAGCGTAGATAACGCGAGTCTTCAGGTGCTTTATGATGGGACGGGCTGCGTGTATGCCTGCTTGATAGACGCGCAAAGTGCACCAGAGAATCGCACTAATGTAGAAGCGCAGGTGCGCTGATATGACCTTAGAGCTTCGATTGCGCAGAGCCCTACAAGGAAATACGGGCGTTATCGGTCCTGATCGCCAGTTCAAAAGTCGCTGGGTAGCCGCTGTGATTTGTGTCTGCTTGGCTGTTGTTTCGATCGCTGCGATCTATCAACCGTTGTTTAGAGGGCACGAAATACCTGGGGCTTTGCGCTTCGCCGAAGTAGAAAGGCTAGTTCCGACGGGAGTGGAAGTTGTACAGCTACCTCACCGTTGGTTAAACGATCGAGAGAAATCTGTTCATCAGCACTATAAAGTGAGCTTTAACCATAGGATATATTCTGCGCAAGACGTTTCGATCTACATACCTTCGGTTTCGAAGAATTTTCAGGTCACGATAAATGGCTTTGAAGTACCTGCATTTGGACAGCTAGGGTCCACGCCTAGTTGGAATTACAACCGCCCACACCTGCTGACTTTGCCATCGGGTCTTTTGCTTAATGGCAAAAACGATCTGTTGTTGGATGTGTACGCTGACAGTGTTTACGATGGTGCACTTGGTGTGTTTTACATCGGTGATTCAAATGAACTCTTCGGTTCTTGGCAGTTTGAATGGCTGGTTTCTATTTGTTCAGCCTATATAGTTTTATTTTCAGCCTGTTTGTTTGCCATTGTTTTAGGTGTTTATTCGGTCAAAAGCGAACCGCAATTTCGTTGGATGGCAATTGCCTGTGCGGTAGCCGTTTTAGCGACTCAGCGATGGTTGGTTGTAGAGCCTTGGTTAAGGCCAGCGCAGCATTTAGCATTTAATGAGCTGATGGTGAGTCTTTTTATGCTCTCTTCGATCATGTTTCTCTATCGCTTTAATGATCCTTCACCCACACGATTAATTTTTCAGCGGGCGTTTATCGTGAGCTTATGTTCTATTGAGCTGGTGTTGTTTTTCTTCGTGAACGATATCGACACGGTATACAAAGTAACAACGTGGGTTAAAACCGCTATTAATGCCTCAGGTTTTTTAATTTTGTTTTCCAGCTTTTTTTACTACGGCAGGCGGCTCAGCTTAATTCGTGTTGTATTGCTTTGCTGTTTAACGGTTATGGTTTTGGGCGGTACCTACGAAAACTTAGTGCGTTACGGTGTTTTTGATGTCGGCATGGATTATCGTTACCAATGGATCTTGTTTTATCTCCTCAGTGCGGGGTTAGTGTATTTCTTAGTAGACACTAACAGGCAATCAGTAGAGTTATTGATATATCACACTGAGCTAGAGGCGCAAGTGGATGGCTTTAGCTTTCGGCTGGAGAGTTCGCGTCAACGATTGCTTGAAACACGCCAATGGTCGGCATTGGGCATAACCTCTATGCGGTTGTGGCGGAAACTGAAAGCGCCCTTAAATCAGATCTTCGAAAGCTCTAGCCTTATCCATTCATTGGCTCCCAGTCACGAACACGAGCCCAGATTGATGGGCTTGTCATATCGCTCGATGTACAGTGCTCAGCGTTGTCTACGTACCATTGATGAAATGGAGCTCTTGGTGGGCGATCCTGTGGTCGAGCTTATTGAGCTGGATATGGAGCGCTGGGCACCAGAGCTTCTACGAGAATTGCACAAGCTTTTTCGTGTTGACTTGCGCTTGGGCGTGGTTGACAAATGTGTTGTCAATGGCGATCCGTACCTGCTGCGCGATTGCATCGAGAGACTTGTCGACAATTCTGATCGTGCTTGTGCTGCACAAGTTGGGCAAGGGTTGATAGAGGTCAGTGTGTTTGCAACACCTCATGAAGTGGTGCTCGCTGTTAGCGACAATGGGCCTGGAATCGGTGAGGCGCTCGCCGCTCGATTCAAGGAGCCTCTGCACCAAGGGGAGCCTAATGGTCTTGGCGTTGGTTTATGCATTGTTAAGCATTATGCGCAGCTTATGGACATCACAGTGCGCAGTCGTGCGATGGCTATAGGCACCTGCATCGAATTGGTGTTTCGCCGCGTGCAATAGAGTCACTCAGCTCTTAGCAAAGTTGAATGTTCCTAGGGTGCTGGGGTGGCTCAGAATAGCTGACTGTGGAAACGTTCAATATCAGTGTTCTTATTCATTGTAAGCAAACCGTATCGCCTAGGTGGTCATGTTTTAGTCTTGGTGGCGTGCCTTATTTCAATTTTATTGGTCTGCATTGTGCACTTCTGTCTACACAATTTAGCGTGCAAGGAGTGCACACATGCTAAGCGGACATGGATGTCTGTTTTACCGACAGTTAGTACTGCTGACTGTCTTCATTTTGTCTCCCTGTTTGTTGCAGGCGGGCGAATATCGAATCTTGGGTGGTCAGTCCACCCAGTCAGATGATGCAGCGTTTTTAGCCGCCATCATGCAGCGACATAAGTCACTGATCGTTGCAGATACCGAGCTGCCCTATGAGCTCTTTAGCGATGCCCCTACAAATGCTTTTGAAGCCCCTTTAAGTCATTGTGGTTATGGCTTTGAACCCTGTGCTGATGCAGAGGGCAAGGTGTGCGTGATTGCGCGTGGCACGATCACTTTCGACGAAAAAGTAGCCAACTGCGAAGCTGGTGGCGGGGTTGCGGTAATTATTTTTAATTACCTGTCGAATAGCTTTTTAGGCATGGTCGGCGAAGCGCAGGAATTGCCGGTATTGGCGGTTTCAAATTGGGCTGGTCAAAAGCTGATTGAACACATTGGCGAAGTGGTCACCCACGCATTTGATGATGATGTTGAAAGCGCATCTTTTTTTTGCGGTGGTAGTTATCTTGGAGATGGCTGGGTTTTAACTGCCGCCCATTGCGTAGACGATCGCCAAGCGGAAAACCTATGGCTTGCATTGGGTGGAGGGGATTATCGGGACGGTCGCGAACTCTATGGTGTACAAGCGATTTACCCACATCAAAGTTTCTCTGCCATTTCTGCCGTGCTTTCACACGATGTCGCGTTGCTCAAGCTCGACCGTCTGCCAGATGTCGCTGAATCGATCGTTTTGGCCGACGGCTTAGATCAGCAGAGTGCCGTGGCGGCTTTTGATTATGTGCAAGTGTATGGTCGAGGCGAGCAGGAGGTGGTCTCGGTCACTGGTGGCGCCGGCTCGAGCAGTATGAGTTATCGCGCTTATACGACCGATATGCAGTTAGTTGATCGCATCAGTTGTCGGCAGGGCATGCCCGGTGAGGTTATCGATAGCGATATGATATGCGCTGGCAGCTCCTTCACTAAAGGCACTTGTTTTGGGGATTCGGGCGGTCCGTTGGTGTGGCAACGCGATGGGCAGCGCAAACTACTAGGCGTAGTGAGCTGGGGGACGGGTTGCGGCGTGCCCGGACGCTACGATGTCTTTGCAAGTGTGGCAAGCTATCGCGCTGCGATTGAAGCGTTGATGGCGGCTGAATCTGCTTCGCTGGAAGGTGAAACGAACTTACTGGCATTGTTAGCCGACGGTGACATCAACGATCAAGTCGCAGCTGAGGATGCTCTGGCCGGAGGAGGTGGGGGGTCAATGTTCTACCTGTTGGCACTGATGTTCCTGTACAGGCTAATGCAAACAAAGCCGTGCATCTCTGGCTGTCGTTTAGCAATCACTGGAGCGTTTAGGCGCTGTGGCTAGTCGGCGCTAAAGGCCGCGCCGTCACGAATGTCTGCTTCGATCGCCAGTAAAGCCGCGTCGGTGTCCCGTTGGCTGAGCGCATGTATTAAGCGCTTGTGCCAATCCTCCACGGTTATCTGGCCTACCTTCTCCGCTGCTAAACGATTGAAAGGCCCCAGTTGCAGCCAGACGCTTTCGATCATCGGTAGGCAGACCTGCTCTGGGTTTAAGCCGTAGAGATAGCTGTGGAATTGCTGGTTCAAGGTGACAAGTGAAACGTAATCCTGCTGCTCTATCGCCTGGTCCATCATTGTGTCGATGTGTGTTAGCTTTTCGATGTCAATTTCGGTGGTGAAGCGCATAGAGCGACTAACCGCCAGTTGCTCAAGCGCGACTCGCGTGCTGATTAATTCCTGATGCCGAGCGGCTGTCATGGGTGGGGTGATAATGCGGCGATTACTTTGAGAGTAGAGCGCTCCCTCAGCACATAGTCTTTTTAAAGACTCGCGCACAGGCGTGGGGCTCAGCGCCAGTTCAACTGCAACCGCTCTGATGGTCAGCGCCGCACCCGGAGGCACACCACCAACCATAATGGCAAAACGAAGCCTCTCATAGGCGTATTCTTGCGCCGTGGCGTGCGCAATGTTTGGTGGTTCGGGTAGTTGCCATTCACGTTCTGAAGGAATTGTCATAACTAGCTTTGCAATTTAATGCTGGTTTTGTAACTGCTATGTACTGTACCGCAATTGTGATAGTCTTTGTGAAAATGTGATCACATTGGTTAAATTTCATGACGGCTGGCGCGGACAAGAACGAGCAACAATTGCAGCAATGGCTGCAGGACAACCCCGAGGTTGCTCGATTGCAGGTTGCTATTTGCGATTTAAACGGCGTGATGCGAGGCAAGCTTATCCCCCGCGAACAGGCCGCTAAATTAGGGTCAGGTGTGCGTATGCCTCTGTCTGCTTTTGGCATCGACATTTGGGGTGAAGATGTCATTGGCAGCGAGCAAGTTTTCGAAACCGGCGATGGCGACGGTATTTGTGAGTTCACTGGTCGCGGGCCTTTCATGCTGCCGTGGCTCGATACCCCAACCGCAATGGCGCCGCTGTGGATGTTGGACGAACAGGGTGTGGACAACACTGGCGATCCGCGCAGAGCGCTAGCGACTGTGTGTGCCAACTACCAAGCACTTGGCCTTAGGCCTGTTGTTGCGACTGAGCTGGAGTTTTATCTCTTTGACGCCGATCTCGATGACAATGGCCAGCCGCAACCTCCTTCATCTCCGCACACGGGCTTGCCGGCTGAAGGCGGTGCTTTATACGCATTGGATGAGCTGGAAGCCTACGAGCATTTTTTGCGCGATGTGTATGAAGGTTGTGAATTACAGGGCATCGCCGCCGATGCGGCGATTGCTGAAAATGGCAATGGCCAGTTCGAGATCAACTTGTTGCATGTCGATGATCCATTGCGCGCGGCTGACGATGCGGTGATGTTTAAACGTTTGGTCAAAGGTCTTGCACGCAAGCATGGTTATCGGGCTAGTTTTATGGCTAAGCCCTACGGCAACCGTTCGGGCAATGGTATGCACTTGCATTTTAGTGTGTTGGATAATGACGGTAACAATATATTTGATGACGGCGGTGAAGAAGGGACTGAGCTGTTAAAGCATGCCGTAGCCGGTTGCTTAAGCGCCGCTGCTGAAAGCACATTAATATTCGCACCACACTTAAACTCCTATCGTCGCATGCGTCCCAATACCCATGCGCCGACGGCGATATCTTGGGGATACGAGAATCGCACAGCACTTATAAGAATCCCGGGTGGTTCAAACAAAGCGCGCCGAATAGAGCATCGTGCGGCCGGCGCAGACACCAACCCTTATTTGGTTTTGGCCGCCGTGCTTGGCGCCGCTTACGAGGGTATACAGCAGAAAATGCCCTGTCCTGATGCGACAGAAGGCGACGCCTACACCGCGGGCATGGACAGTTTGCCGCTATCTTGGCAAGACGCGCTTGATGCATTTCAAAGTGGCGCAATGATGAAAAAGATATTTAATACAACTGTGATGACAATGTTTATCGGTTGTAAAGAGCAAGAGATCGAAGCGTTGACAACTCAAGTCAGCGATATTGAAATCCGAAGTTATTTGGATTCAGTATAACGACGCGACATTCAGGGCTATGCAATTACGCTAGCCTATTTGACAGATCCATTCGACGGAGAAAGAGACATGAAAAAACTGATCTATTCAACCCTAGCTGCCATGATTTCAGCACAGGTTGCACAGGCAGAAACACTCAATATCTATAACTGGTCTGACTACATAGCCGAAGACACCATAGAGAAGTTTACGGCAGAGACTGGCATAGACGTTAACTACGATGTCTACGACTCGAATGAAGTGCTGGAAGCAAAGATGTTGGCAGGAAGCAGCGGCTACGACCTAGTAGTGCCCACCTCTGATTTTTTGCAGCGCCAAGTAGCGGCTGGCGCGTACCAAGCACTAGACAAGTCCCTGTTGCCCAACTTGGCCAATATGGACGAAGCTTTGATGGCGACTGCTGCAAAATACGATGAAAACAATGTGCATTCGGTGGTGTATTTGTGGGGTACAACGGGCATAGGTTACAACGTGCAAGCGGTTGCTGAGCGCTTGGGCGACGACATGCCTGTGGACAGTTGGGAGTTAGTGTTTAACCCAGAAATTGTCGCTAAGCTTGCGGACTGTGGTGTGAGCATGCTCGATGCACCCACTGAAATCATGCCAGCAGCGATGAATTTCCTGGGCTTGGATCCACGCTCTAAAGATAAAAAAGACTTCACTGCTGCCGAAGAGCTGCTGACCAGCGTTCGGCCGTCGATCAAGTATTTCCACTCGTCACAATACATCTCTGACCTCGCCAATGGTGATGTCTGTGTGTCCGTTGGTTGGTCCGGTGATGTGTTCCAAGCGCAGGCTCGCGCAGCGGAAGCAGAAAACGGCGTTGAGATCGCGTACGTGATTCCTAAAGAAGGGGCGCTGCAGTGGTTCGACCTTATGGCGATACCGGTCGACGCGCCTAATCCGGCTGCGGCACATAAGTTTATCGACTTTGTGATGGATGCTCAGGTCACTGCAGACATCACTAATTACGTCTGGTATGCCAATGCAAACGCAGCATCGATGCCATTGGTCGATGAAGAAATAACATCTGATCCGGGTATTTTCCCTACCGAAGAAGCAAAAGCAAAGCTGTGGGCAGGGCAAGTTTACAATGCTCGCCAAGATCGTGCTTTGACACGTGCGTGGACTAAAGTGAAAACAGGCAAATAAGCTTGTCACTGCCTCGGTGGTGCAGCGCGCCACCGAGTTTTTCATTTCTTTGGAGAATTCCGTGACCGACAAAGCCATCTCGCCGTTTGATAGCCAACCCTGGAAAGATCCAAGCAACGAACCGTTTATTCGCATACGCGGGATATCTCGACATTATGGTGCCGTAAAAGCGGTTGATAGCGTTGATTTGGATATCTATAAAGGCGAACTGTTTTGCCTTTTGGGTGGGTCGGGCTCTGGTAAAACAACTTTGCTGCGTATGCTTTGTGGTTTCGAAACGCCGACTTCTGGCGTCATCGAGATCGACGGGCAAGACATGTCCGACGTGCCGCCATATAAGCGTCCGGTGAACATGATGTTCCAGTCTTATGCTTTGTTCCCGCACATGACAGTGGCCAAAAATATCGGCTACGGGCTGGCGCGAGAGGGCATGCCCAAAGCGCAAATCAACGATCGCGTGGATGAGCTGCTGACAATGGTGCAGCTCAGCAACTTAGGCTCACGTAAGCCTAATCAGTTGTCTGGCGGGCAGCGCCAGCGTGTGGCTTTGGCGCGTGCATTAGCTAAAAAACCCAAGCTGTTATTGTTGGATGAGCCGCTGGGTGCTCTAGACAAAAAGCTGCGCGAGGAAACACAGTTTGAGCTGATGAAGCTACAAGACGAACTGGGTGTGACCTTTGTGGTGGTGACACACGACCAAGAAGAAGCGATGACGTTGGCGTCTCGCGTTGCGGTGATGGATGGCGGAAAGTTAGTACAGGTAGCCACACCGCGTGATGTATACGAATACCCCAACTCGCGCTTTGTCGCCGATTTTATTGGTGGGGTGAATCTCTTTGAAGGGCGAGTAACTGCCGACGAAGAAAACCACATGAAGCTCGATAGTCCAGAGGCTGGCTTGGAAATACATGTGGGGCATGGCGTGAGTTGCTCATCTGGGCAGCGCATGTGGTATGGCTTGCGACCAGAAAAAATCCGTCTTGCCAAAGAGCGTCCTGATCAGCCTCACAATGTGGTGGAAGGTACGGTGGAAGAGGTGGCGTACATGGGCAGCTTGTCGGTCTATCGCGTGAATCTCGACAGTGGCAAGCAAATCAAAGTGACCATGCCAAATTTGGACCGAGCCAACGACAACCCCATACTTTGGGATCAACGTGTGTTCGTGAGTTGGGGCAGTAGCGCTGGTGTGGTATTGCCGCTGTGAGCGGCTCGACAGGGATCAGCCGCTTTCTTCCCAGCGGCAAAACGCTCGTCATAGCCATACCTGTAATTTGGCTACTGGTGTTTTTCTTAATTCCGTTCGCGGTGGTTTTTAAGCTCTCACTGTCTGAAGCAGCGATTGCTCGTCCGCCGTATTTGCCCATCATGGAATGGGACGAAGAAGGCATACTGACCTTCGCGCTAAATATCTCCAATTACTTTTATCTGTTGGAAGACGATCTCTACCTGAGTGCTTATTTACAGTCGATGCGCATTGCGTTTATATCCACTGCGCTGTGTTTATTGATCGCCTATCCAATGTCACTGGCAATAGCTCGCGCCACACCTGCAAAACGCAATCTGCTTTTGATGCTGGTTATCCTGCCATTTTGGACGTCTTTTCTTTTGCGGGTGTACGCATGGATCGGCATTCTCAAAACCAATGGCTTGCTGAATAACTCGCTGATGTGGCTTGGGCTCATCGATCAACCGTTGGCAATCATGCAGACAGACATCGCGGTGTACATCGGTGTGGTGTACACCTATCTGCCTTTTATGATTTTGCCGCTGTACACCAGTTTGGTAAAGCAAGACGGTGCGCTGCTTGAGGCTGCCGCTGATTTGGGGGCTCGGCCAGTTGCTGCCTTTTTCTCGGTGACTTTTCCGCTTTCTTTTCCGGGTATGGCAGCGGGCTGCCTGCTGGTGTTTATACCGGTGGTGGGGGAGTTCGTCATTCCTGCTTTGTTGGGTGGTCCCGACACCTTGATGATCGGTAAGGTGCTATGGAGCGAGTTCTTTTCGAATAGAGACTGGCCGGTGGCTTCTGCGGTCGCGACAGTGATGCTTGTGGTGCTGGTCGTGCCGATTATGTTACTGCGCTTAGCGCAGCAAGCGGACGAGGTGCAGGCATGAATAAGCGATTGTCTTTTTTAACTATCTCGGCTGCATTGGGCTTTTTATTTCTCTATGTGCCAATCATTTCGCTAATTGTCTTTAGTTTTAATGAGTCAAAGTTGGTCACGGTGTGGAGTCACTTTTCTACCAAGTGGTACGGCGAGCTGTTGAACGATGCACAGATTTTAAATGCAGCATGGATGAGCTTTAAAATCGGTGCGATCAGTGCGACGGCTGCGTTGGTGCTAGGCACTATCGCAGCGCTTGTCTTGCAGCGCTTTGGTCGTTTTAAGTCTAAAACTCTTTTAACCGGCATGATCTCCGCGCCGCTGGTTATGCCAGAAGTGATAACGGGCCTATCTTTGCTGTTGCTCTTTGTGGCGATGGAGGCGGCCTTTGGTTGGCCAGCTGGGCGCGGGTTTACCACTATAATTATTGCGCATACCACTTTCTGTATGGCTTTTGTGGCAGTGGTCGTACAGGCACGTTTGGCGGATATGGACAACGACCAAGAAGAAGCTGCGATGGACTTGGGTGCAACTCCGGTACGGGTGTTCTGGGATATCACGTTGCCCACCATTGCACCGGCGTTGGTATCTGGTTGGTTGCTGGCGTTCACGCTCTCGTTAGACGACTTGGTGATCGCTAGTTTTGTCTCGGGGCCTGGTGCGACCACTTTACCGATGTTGATATTTTCAAAAGTACGCCTAGGTGTTACGCCGGAAATCAATGCTTTGGCAAGTTTGATGATATTGGTGGTTACCATCGGTGTGATGGCGGCCGCATGGGTAGCACACCGCAGCAGTGTGAAGGCTAAAGAGTTGTCTTGAGCCGACGGCTGTTGTTTAAGTTTATTTTGTTTTTATGAAAATACTAGTTGCTCAATCTACGCTGATGTCGGTAAAACGGTGCAGCAAAACACGATGGATCAACGCCTGTACACACTGAATGAAAGGCACAGACCAAACGAGCATTTTTAGTGCACCGCCGCCGTTGACGGCCGGGCGCTTTTGTCACGCATACGGTTGAATCAACCGAGGTAACACATGAGTAGCAATACGCAATGGATTGAACGCATGCCACCAGCTTTTCTTGAGTGGCTGGATGGGCGACGACTGGACGAGGTGGAGTGTATTGTCTCCGACCTTGCGGGTGTCGCCCGCGGAAAGGCCATGCCTGCGGCGAAGTTTGCCAAAGCAGAGCAGCTTTATTTGCCGATTTCCATATTTTTCCAAACGATTACAGGTGGCTACGCCGAGCTGCATGACGAGCTTGAGTGGACTGAAGCTGATTTGGTGTTGGTGCCAGACTACGAAGCGGCGACAGCTGTACCTTGGACTGGCGATATCACACTTCAGGTGATCCACGATATCTATAGCAGCAACGGCGAGCCCTTGGGTATGTCGCCACGCAATGTGTTAAAGCGAGTGGTTGCGCTTTACCACGCGCAAGGGTGGAAGCCGGTGGTGGCGCCGGAGTTGGAGTTTTATCTTACCAAGCCAAATGTCGACCCAAATATGCCCATCGAACCGCCGATAGGGCGGACTGGTCGTAAAGGTGTTGGGCGTCAAGCCTATAGCATGAGTGCTGTGGACGAATACGGTCCCGTCATCGATGACATCTACGACTTTGCCGAGGCGCAGGGCTTCGAGATCGACACCATTATTCAAGAGGGTGGTGCAGGGCAGATAGAAATCAATCTGATGCACGGTGACCCCTTGGCCTTAGCTGACCAGGTGTTCTTCTATAAGCGCAGTATTCGCGAAGCAGCGTTGCGCAACGATTGCTTTGCGACGTTCATGGCCAAGCCGATGGAGGAACAGCCCGGCAGCGCGATGCATATTCATCAGAGCGTGGTGGATGCAAAAACCGGCAAAAACCTCTTCAGCGATGACAGCGGTGCACCGACTGCTTTGTTTGATGGCTTTTTGTCTGGGCAGCAGGTTCACTTGCCTGCGGCACTTGCGGTGTTGGCACCCTACGTTAATTCTTATCGTCGATTTGTGGTGGGTGGATCAGCGCCGATCAACTTAGAGTGGGGTAAAGATAATCGCTCGGCGGGGTTGCGTGTGCCGTTGTCTAAGCCAGAGGCGCGACGGGTGGAGAACCGAGTGGCGGGAATGGACTGCAACCCGTATTTGGCGATTGCAGCGAGTTTGGCCTGTGGCTACCTTGGCATGATGGCAGGTGGTAAGCCGCGCGCTGCAGTGCGCGGTGACGCTTATTCGCAGTCTGAGGCACCTGCACTAACGCGCGATTTGTACAGCGCACTCGATGTTTTCGAAAAAGATCAACAGCTTGCCGAGTTGCTGGGACAGGATTTCTGCAACTTGTATAAAACTATCAAACGCTACGAGTTGGAAGAGTTCAATCAGGTGATCAGTCCCTGGGAACGCGACCATCTATTGCTTAACGTCTAACGGATATCAACATGCTTTCAAATAATCTGAGCACCGAAGAATTACAAGCCATGGATGCAGCGCATCACTTGCATCCGTTCACCAGCCGCAAAGAAATCAATAACGCCGGTGCGCGTGTGCTTACACGTGCCGAAGGTGTTTATGTTTACGACAACGACGGCAAGCCTTTTCTAGACGCAATGGCTGGTTTGTGGTGCGTGAATATTGGTTACGGTCGTACTGAGTTGGCTGATGTTGCGCATCGTCAGATGCAACAACTACCTTATTACAACACGTTTTTTCAGTGTACTCACCCACCAGCGGTGCTACTGGCTGCGCGGCTAGCGGAGTTAGCTCCAGGCACGATTAACCATGCCTTTTTTGCGGGCTCAGGCTCTGAAGCAAACGACACCAATATTCGCTTGGTACGTCACTATTGGGCCTGTCAAGGCAAGCCTGAGAAGAGTGTGATTATCTCACGCAAAAATGCCTACCACGGCTCAGCAATGGGCTCAGGCAGTCTGGGCGGCATGAAGCCAATGCACGCACAGGGTGGTTTGCCAATTCCAGGCATCGTGCATATCGATCAACCCTATTGGTACGGTGAGGGTGGTGATCAGAGTGCCGAAGAGTTTGGCTTGGAACGGGCCAAACTTTTGGAAGCGGAGATTGATCGCATTGGTGAAAGCAATGTTGCGGCTTTTATCGCCGAGCCTATACAGGGAGCCGGAGGCGTCATCATTCCACCGTCCACTTATTGGCCAGAGATCATGCGTATCTGCAAAGAGCGCGATATTCTGTTTATTGCCGATGAGGTAATCACCGGCTTTGGCCGCACTGGTCAATGGTTTGCAAGTCAGACCCTTGCGCTTGAGCCAGATATCATCACAATTGCTAAAGGCTTAAGCAGTGGCTACCTGCCCATCGGCGCTTCTTTGGTTAGCGACGCGATTGTAGATGTGCTGACTGAAAAGGGTGGTGACTTTAACCATGGCTATACCTATTCGGCACACCCCACTGCGGCAGCTGTGGCCTTGGAGAACTTACGAATACTGGATGAAGAAGGTATCGTCACGCGCGTGGCCGACAGCATTGGGCCTTATTTGGCTGAAAAATGGAGCACGCTCAACGAACACGAACTGGTTGGTGATGCACGTAGCATAGGGTTGATGGGGGCTTTAGAGCTGACGCCAGATAAAGCGAGCCGCGCAAAGTTTGCTGGTGAGGGTGGTTACGCGGGTGGCATCTGCCGCAATGCGTGCCTAGACAATCAGCTGGTGATGCGAGCAGTAGGCGATACGATGATCATTTCACCACCGTTGGTCATCAGCGAAGCAGAAGTTGATCTGTTGGTTGAGCGGGCTCGTACAGCGCTTGATCAAACACTGGAAACGCTCAAGCGCGAAGGCAAGTTCAAGGCGGCTTAATGTCTATCGATGTACTCTACGCCAATGACCGTCCGGGGGAATACCCGGACAGTTATTATCACGCCACGGTTGCCCCTTTAGCCGATCAGCCAGTGTTGGATGAGTCGATAAGTTGCGACGTGTGTGTGGTTGGCGCTGGCTATATGGGCTTATCTACTGCTTTGCATTTGGCTGAGGCCGGATACGATGTGGTGTTGCTGGAGGCGCATCGCTTTGGGTGGGGTGCCAGCGGTCGAAATGGTGGTCAAGTAGGCAGTGGTCAGCGTGTCGAGCAAGATAGCTTGGAGTCTCAGTATGGCGAGGAAAAAGCACGCAAACTTTGGCAGATAGGTGAAGACTCTAAGTCGCTCGTGCAATCGTTGATGGCACGCCACAATATTGATGCTGAATACAAGCCTGGAATCATCCACGCTGACCTAAAAGCACGACAGGTTTCGGAAAGTCACGCTTATGTTGAGCTCCTCCGAAACAAGTACAACTATCAGCAGATAGAAAGCCTGAATCGTGAGCAAATATGCGAACATCTCGGCACAGATGTCTATCAAGGTGGAGCGCTCGATACAGGCTCAGGCCATGTGCATCCCTTGAAATTTGCACTGGGCTTGGCGCAGGCTGCGTTGCTCGCAGGGGTGCGCGTCTTTGAAAGAACGCAAGTGATTGAGTTAATCGAAGGGGAGCCTGCGGTTGTCAAAACAGCACACGGGCAGGTGCGCAGTCAGTTTGTGGTCTTGGGATGCAACGGTTATTTGGGAAAGTTGCAGCCAAAAGTTGCTTCGCGTGTGATGCCGATAAATAATTTTATCGTGGCGACCGAGCCCTTGGGGGAAAGCCTTGCGCGTAGTTTGATCCGAGATGACGTGGCGGTTGGTGATAGTAAATTTGTCATTAACTACTATCGCTTGTCCGATGACCATCGCTTATTGTTTGGCGGAGGCGAAAGCTATAGTTATGCATTTCCTAGCGATATCGCCAGTTTAGTTCAAAAGCATATGTTGTCTGTCTATCCGCAATTGAGCAATAAAAAAATTGATTATGCTTGGGGTGGCACCTTGGGCATTACGGTTAACCGTTTGCCGCACATAGAACGCGTATCAGCCAACATACTCAGCGCTAGCGGGTTCTCGGGGCATGGTGTGGCGATGGCGACTTTGGCGGGGCAGCTTTGCAGTGAGGCTATTGCCACAACAGCGGAGCGCTTTGACCTAATGGCCAGTATTCCCACGTGGCCTTTTCCGGGTGGTTCGGCATTGCGCACGCCGTTGTTGAAGTTAGCGATGACATGGTATGCCATGCGTGACAAACTCATCTAGCTGTATTTTTTGTTTTTTAAGCTGTGATGAAATAACCAATACGAAAGCCGCCAAAATGCCAACCGTCGACATAAATTGGCACTGACAAATCAAACATGATGGCGCCTGTGTCTCTTCGGTAAACCTGCAGCATGTATTCACGCGTGTGCCGTCCAACGGAGCGACCGACGTGGTCGCTGAATATTCTTTTGGTCCGATTTCCGACAATGTCCACCTTGCTATCGCCAGTCAGCGGTTGGCAATAGACGTTGTTGTGTGTGGGTACATAGCCGTTGATGTCGGCAGTTATCGCGTAGGCAATCGCGGCATCTGACTGCAGTATCGGTTCTTGTATCGTCGGCAGAATTTTATCGCAGTAACTGTCGAAATCTGTGTTGTGTTTTTCAGGGTTGGTATTGGGAATTGGGTAGTAGTCAGGCTGCTGCAAGCTCTGCTGATCTAACTGGCCCGCTTTAATAGCCCGTGACAGCTCTTGTCCCACTTGGCCGGCTGCTTGTTTGGCAAGCTCCGATATCTTGCGATGGAAGGGGTGCGTAAATTCTGCGTTTGTCAGTTTAAAGGTTTTTACAGTCTCGGTTAGGTAGTTTGTATCGTCAGATATTTCGTTGGAAATTCGCAGTACTTCCTCGGACATATTTTCGTACGCTGAACCAAAATCGTTTAAGTCTGATAGCGACCTGTTGACGCTATGTAAATGGCTCTCTTGAGAGCTAGTGGTGTCCGACACCGTTTGCACGACAGTCGAGAGCGTAGTGACACTGTTGTCAATCTCTTCCATGCTGTTGTTGGCGTTGCTAACGGATTCCCGACCCTTATCAATGCTCTTTTCTGATTGCGCGATGTAGTCGGTGATTTCTCTGGCGGCGTCAGCGGAGCGTTTTGCCAATGCACGAACTTCGGTTGCCACTACCGCAAAGCCTCGACCTTGCTCGCCGGCACGTGCGGCTTCTACCGCAGCATTGAGTGCCAACAAGTTGGTCTGAAACGCGATCTGATCAATGATTTCCGTGAACTGGCTTATTTTGCCCGAGTGTTCAGAGATAGTATCCATCGAGCTGACCACATCGCCCATGGCAGATTTTCCGGCATCCGTAGCTGTGCCGACAGTTTCTACTAGTCTAGCCAAGTCATTGGAGAGTTCGCTGTTGCGATTGATCGCTATTGAGAGCTCTTCAAATTGAGTGGTGACCGACGACATTAATGTACTGTGTTGATCTGATTGTTGGGCTAGTTCGCCAATACGAGGCAGCGCTTCACGGATTTTGTCGGCGCAGTCGTATGTTTGCCGAACAACGGTATTGAGGTTGCCAATCATGGTGGACAGGCTTGAGCGAATAGAGTCTGAAGAAATTGCATCCAGCGTGCGGTGGTCGACACTGAGGTCACATTCGGCCACACTTTTTAAAGCAGATATCTCGGGTGAGCTCGCGTTATTCTCGCTCTTTAATAGTTTAGTTAATCTAGATAACACCCTGACCACCCAATGTTTTGCCATAAGAACTGCAATGTCTGCGCTATTGCCCGCACAAGATCTACGCACTGCATGGAATAGCGCGAAGTCATTGCTTGCTCTGCTGGCATCGACAGCTAAAAACTAAAATTCATAGGCGCAGGCATAACTTCAGATAATCTAGATGTGTTGTCTGTATACATTGCATTGGCTGCGGGGTTAACGTGTATTGCAGCAAACAGTATGGCCACTGCAAAGTGTGATCATCAAGGTGTAACGCGATGCAGAGCAGCTGGGTTGAATCTTGGGGAGGGGTAGATTAAGGGGCGCCTACAGACAGTTTTTCTACGAGCATTTCTGCACTTTCTTCGTCATCTTCTTGGTGCAATATTTTTACAGGTATCATATTGTGCTTGACGGCGAGCCAATAGCCAGTTGTACGTTTTTTGGTTTTTTGTTCAAGATGGACTGTCTCAAACGTGCCCGCAGGTGTTTTGAGTTGTACGTGATCGATGTATTTGAACAGTGCGATGTCTTCACCACGTCGACCCATGATGGATAACTCAAAATCGTTCTGGCTTTCACTGTTTTTTTGCAGCTCCATGCTTTGCATGACCGCGGCTACGGCACTGAGTTGATCGTGGCTATTTTGCACTGGGTAAGTTGAGTCTTTGCCCGAGTCGGTTTTGACCACCGCATGGCTGTTGGTGAAATTTATCTCGATGTGACGCCGGCCGCGTTTGTCACCTGGTTTTTCTAGGACAAAGCGTTTTGATTTGATTTGCTTATCATCAAAATTAAACCAGCTTTGTTCGTCTATCTTGAGTTTGTCTTTTGCTAGCCATCGCGCCACACCGGCGGCACGACTGCGGCGCATCATGGCCCAGCTGTCTTTTTCCTGTGCGAGAGTCAAGGTGACGTTTGCCGCACGCAAACCTAGATAGTAGACCCCATACTCTGCAGTAAACGCTTGCGGCTTCGCTTGGGTATTGGCAGACAGCAGCATCAATGCGGCAGAAACTGTTAGCGCCAACTTCAGCGAACGGGTGCGCATGATCGCAAAGAGGGTCTTCATGTGTACTGCGTCTCCCGCATGTGTACTTTGATCACCGAGGCCGCCGCTCGCTATGTTAGCTGTATGGGCTCCTGCAGTGGTTGATCGTCTAGCCATGCCACATCTCCCTGTAGCTTTAAGCGCCCACTGACCAGCCATTGTGTGGCGGTGGGGTAGATGTGGTGCTCAATCGGCAATACTTTGGCAGCTAGACTGTCGGCGTCGTCACCTGACTCTATGGCCAATTGAGCTTGGATCACAGAGGGGCCACTGTCCAGTGCGGGGCTAACAAAATGTACGGTAGCGCCACAAACGGTGTCGCCGGCTGTCAAAGCGCGCTGGTGCGTATTCAAGCCTTTGTATTTAGGCAGCAAAGACGGGTGAATGTTCAATGCACGGCCAATAAAATGCGTGACAAATTGCTCACTGAGTATGCGCATATAACCTGCTAGCAATAAGTGGGTGCAGCCGTGGGCATCTATTACTTCAGCAAGCGCTTTATCAGACGCCGAGCGATCGGCGTAGTCCTTGGCGCTTATGACAGCAGTTTTTATGTTGTGTTGTTCTGCCCATTTTAGTCCTGCAGCATCAGCTTTGTCGCTGGCCACCAAGCCGACTTCCGCATCGATCGTTCCGTCGGCGCAGGCATTGACGATGGATTGCATGTTAGAGCCACGGCCGGAAATTAAGATGGCAATTTTTGCTCGCACTAGACGAATTCCACCGAGTTCCCATTGGTGGTGGTTATTTCACCTAATCTCCAGGCGTCTTCACCTGCAGTTTTTAGTGTGGCTAAGGCCGCGTCGGCGTGTTCTGCTGGTACGCAAGCAACCATGCCAACACCACAATTAAAGGTGAGCCACATATCTGCTGCGCTTATATTGCCCGCGCTTGCCAGCCACTCGAAAACGGCGGGTTGTTGCCAGCTTTGGGTGTCTATTCGAGCGGCCAAGCCCTCAGGTAAGACGCGTGGTAGGTTTTCGGTGAGGCCTCCACCGGTGATGTGGGCCAGTGCGTGTACGGGATGATCCGCAACCAACTGCAACACGCTCTTGACGTAGATGCGGGTAGGGGCCAGCAAATGGTCCGCGAGTGGCTTGCCGTCAAGATCCTGTTCGAGCGGAGCGCCGCTAACTTCGAGCACTTTGCGGATTAGCGAATAGCCGTTGCTGTGTGGCCCGGATGACGCCATGCCAATCAAGACATCACCTTCAGTGACATTTTCTGGCTGAATGATGTTGTCGTGGTCAACAACGCCTACACAAAAACCGGCCAAGTCGTAGTCGCCGGCTTCATACATGCCGGGCATTTCCGCTGTTTCGCCACCGACTAGGGCGGCACCGGCGAGCTTGCAGCCAGCAGCGATACTTTCAACTACCGTTGCTGCAACGTCATTGTCCAGCTTGCCAGTGGCGTAGTAGTCAAGAAAGAACAGCGGCTCGGCGCCGCAGACGATGACATCGTTGACGCACATTCCTACCAGATCGATACCTATGCCTGTGTGGCGGCCAGTGTCGAGAGCGAGGCGCAGCTTGGTGCCAACCCCGTCGGTGCCAGATACCAGTACAGGGCGCTTGTAGCGATCAAGTGGTAGTTCAAACAGGCCGCCGAAGCCGCCGATGCTGCCCATTACACCGGGTCGACGGGTGCTGGCGACAGCTGGTTTGATGCGTTCAACCAGCGCGTTACCCGCGGCGATATCAACGCCCGCGTCTTTGTAGCTCAGGGTGGTGCGGCTGGGGTCGACGGGTTCGCTCATTTGATGCAGTATCCAGAAGTGAAGGTTGGAAGCTTGATCAGGGTATTTTACACTGACTAGCTTCGCGCTCGCACCCTTGTGTTCACCCTTTAGGTGCAGATCGCTGCAAATGTCATTGGAAAACTAAAACATGTCACTGAAAAATCTCCGAAACTGGCTGTCTCTGGTAATTTTGAGCACGAGTGTGTTCGCGGGTGCTCTGCACGCTGAGCAGGCTCCGATTCAGCAGGATATGGCGGTAGAGGGTCGTGGTTCATCCGAGCGAGTCAAAGCGTCCATACGGGGCTTCTTTGAGGTCTTGGTCGCGTTGCCTGGTGAGCAGCTCGACAGCCAAACACGCCGTGATTTGGCCGGCGAAGCTGATAGCTACTTACAGGGCTATCGCTACGTCACCCGAAATGAACAGCTTTATCTGCAGCTGTATTTTGATCGTGAGGCGATAGAGCAACGGGTGCAGCAAGAGTTGGCGGTTGCCAACCGCAGCACTGACCTGCCGGTCATGGCTGGCCAGCCTGTGCTGTTGTGGCTGGCGATTACGCAGGGCGATTTAGAGGCGTTGCTGACAAAAGGTTCGCAAGGGTTGTTGCCAAATACCCTGAACGATATCTCCTTTGCCAACGGTCAACCGGTGATACTACCGGCTGATGAAGCCTTGGAGCGCGGTGAAGTTCAGGTTGCGCAGCTACGCCGAGGTGAGGTTGAACCCGTGATGAGGGCATCGGCTCTATACGGCATGGACCGAGTGCTGATGGGGTCAGTCACGTTGGTTGACGGTGATCAGTGGTCTGGTACGTGGCAGATACCCGGAGGTGGGCGTCAATGGCGCTCAACCGACGGATCGCTCGAATCTGTATTGGAGCAAGGCTTAAAAGGCTACCAACAACTAACCCGTAATGTTTCAGCCAGCACCGGACGTGGCTTCGGTATAAACGATCAGCAAGTGGCGATTAGTATCGGAGGTTTGCAGGGCATGGACGATTTTTTATGGCTGAAAGAAAATTTGTCCAGAGCTTTAGGCTCGGCCAAAGTGCGGCCTGTGGTTGTGGGCTCACAGACCGCATTGTTTGCGGTAGATGCTGGGGGCTCTGTGGATTCAGTACGGCGTCAGCTCGAATCTCTGCAGCGATTATCGTCTGTACCCACACAGTTCAACAGCGCTGGCTCAGCGCAGTCGGCTGATATCAGTTACATGTTGTATTGATATTTGACCACCTACTGACGCTATCTAAAGTGAAACCTACTCAGACTGAATCCGCCGCATGGCTTGCCGGTGGACAAATGCCATTGGATTTACGCCCAGATAAACAACAGAGCTTTGAGAGCTTTGATGGCGGTGTAAACAGTTTAACTGTATCGATGCTCAAGCAAATGGCGCTCGGAGAAGGGGAGCCTCAAATTTACCTCTGGGGTGCATCTGGATCCGGTAAGAGTCACTTATTACAAGCGTGCTGCGATTGGCGTGTTCGTCATGGCGGCGAAGCGATGCTGGTGTCTATGTCATCGGCCGGTGCCGCGGCTGTCTTAGACAGTGATCGCTTGTTTGACTGCGAATTTGTCTGTCTAGACGAAATTGAGTTGGTCGCAGCAAAAACCCAGCTAGAGCAGTTGCTTTTCAATTTGATTAACGGCTTGCGCGCTTCTGGCGCCAGGCTTGTTATCGCTGGGCAATTACCGCCACTGCAGTTGGGTGTCGCGCTGCCAGACTTGCTGTCTCGATTGAGTTGGGGTCCAGTGTTACGCATTGACCCTATAAGCGATGAGGCCTTGATGGCGAGACTTCGTTCACGCGCAGATGCATTTGGTATGCGCTTAAGCGAGGAAGTTGCACGGTACATCATCAGGCGTTGTCCACGAGATTTAGTTGCACTTGAAGCTTTATTGGAGCGATTGCATCGGCAGTCCTTGGTAGAACGGCGTGCATTGACATTGCGGTATGTCAGTCAGGTGATCAGTCGTACCACCAGCGATTAATCTCGTGTCAAATCAACAGATGTTTGAGTAGTGTTCGGTTTTTGACCACCGCTACGCGCTTATTGTCTGCATTCGATTTACTTCTTTTTTACGCAGTTGGACACGGTATTGGAACGAGCCGACAGGCGTCGTGTGGTGAGGTTTGAAATCTCTATCAGCAACACCCGTGGTATATGAACTTTTATTCATTTATTCAAACTGGCGCCGATGGGGCTTTTATTACAGCAATATTGTGTTTGGCGCATTAAATATTCGGGCAGTAGCAGCCGTGCGTGGATGAGTGAACTACTGGGTGTGCAAATCGATGAAAATATTACTTATTGAAGATAATTTTGCCGACAGGCTTTTGACTCAAAAAGCCTTTAGTAAAACTTCAGGTGAGTGTGAGCTGTTCTGTGTTGATGAAGGTCAATCGGCATTGCAGTATCTATTATCTCAACCAGAAGATAGCCTACCTAACGTCGTATTGTCCGACATGCACTTGCCCGATATGACTGGCCATGAAATATTGGGCTCTGTCAAAGAGCACAAGCACCTCAGGGACATACCCTTTGTCGTTTTGTCCAGTTCTTCGTCTCAACAAGAAATAGATTTGTCCTTCGAACTTGGCGCTAATTCGCATGTGTTCAAACCAAATTCTATGCGAGCTTTTTACGCGTTTGCAGAGGCGATATTGTTGGCCTCTCAAAAAACGCCGTTTGCCCTAGACGTTCTGTACGAAGCGCATCATCACACGGGTGCGGCTTAGAACGTTTTCAGCCTGTACCTTATAGAGCGCAGTATTCTCCTTTAATCAAGCGTCTTCTTCGTGTTTTACGGGGCGCGGAAGGTAGCGTAAATAGAAATAACAGGCGACAAATAACAACACACTGCAGGCCACTAATGCCCAGCCCAGCTCTGTCCAATTCTGCTCGTAGATTGCGACATCCAGTCCCGCAGCGAATAACCACATAGAGACAAAGGCTACCGCCACGTAGCTCATGGCGCGCCCGTGGATGAATCCTTTGACGGGCAGCACCAGCGGTACGACTAAGATCAGCAGCAGCAGGGCGCGAGGCACGTCTTCGGGTGGTGAATACCAACTCAGCCAATTGAAGGTCAGCAGGAATGTTGCCGCGTAACTAACTAACGATATGGTGCGCCAAATTTTCAGCTTGTGCGTGTTCTGTGTGTTTGTCATCTCAGCTTGAGGCGCGTCGATGTCAGCACGGTTAGTTGCTTTGTGAGTAGATTGCTGATTCTTGGTCGTCATGTAGTGATCGCTGTTTCTGATGAGTTGTGTGATAAACACTCAACTCGATGGCTGGTTGAGTTGAAAGGCGATGCTGGCAATTCGAGCACCCTGTGCTCTAGCCAGTTGGCGTTCTGTAGCGTCTAGGGCTCGCTTGCCGTCTGCACCAGCAAGGTGGCTAGCACCGTATGGAGTACCTCCGCCAGTTGTGGTGTTGAGGCCAGTCTCACTGTAGGGCAAGCCCGTTATCAGCATACCGTGGTGCAGCAACGGCAACATCATACTCAGCAGTGTGCTCTCTTGGCCACCATGCGCTGAACCGGTGGAAGTAAAAACACCTGCCGGTTTGTCACGTAAGTGCGATCCGAGCCACGTAGAGATAGTTGTATCAATAAAATACTTCATCGGTGCGGCCATGTTGCCAAAGCGCGTGGGGCTGCCAATCAGCAGCCCGTGGCAGTTTTTTAGATCTTGTTCACTTGCGTACACCGAGCTGTGTTCTGGTTCAGGCTCTTGAGGTGCTTCGTGTGCGAGCCTCACAGCTGGCACCGTGCGGAGCATAGACTCACAACCTTCAACTCCATCCACGCCACGGGCGATTTCTCGCGCCAACTTGGCTGTGCTGCCTGCTCGGCTGTAGTACAGCACCAGTATCGTGATCATTCTGACGGCACTCCTTGGGGGGTTAGATTGCGGTGGTCTGCGGAACATTTCATGGGTATTTCAGGGCTATTTAAAGATGATGCCATCACCGAACTGCTGTGTAGCAACTAAACTTTCGCCTTCAGTCATTATTTTAACCTAACCACTGTTTGTTGGAGAGTCGGGCATGAGCCTAAATTCAAGTGACCCAGCTAAGCGCTTGCCGTCGGGCAGACTGCAACTGCAATCGTTTGCTGACTACTTGCTTGCTCACGATGTTATCGATAAAGAACAACGCTTTGCCTTGGGCAAGCTAGGGGCGACGCAGCTTGAGAGCGTACAGCACCCGATTAGTTTTATCGCTGCGCAGCATTTTGAGTCAGCGGGGCTCGAAACCGCTTTGACTCTGCCAGTATTGATGGAGTGGTTGTCCGCTCAGTTAAGCATGCCGCTCTACCATATAGATCCTTTGAAAGTGGATGTTTCAGCGGTCACTCAGCAGTGTTCCTACAGCTACGCGCACAGCAAAGGCATACTCGCAGTAGAGGTAAAAGCTCGAAAGGTAATATTTGCGACGACAGAGCCTTGTGATTTCCAGTGGGTTGAGGAGTTATCGCGTCTCTTGCAGCGCGACATCGACACGGTGCTAATTGACCCTGAAGCACTACATCGCTATCAGCTTGAGTTTTACAGTTTAGCTAAGTCGATGACGGGTGCTGAACGCGATCAGAGCGGGCCGGTTTCTGGCATGCAGAGCTTTGAGCAGTTGATGGAACTCGGCCGAGAAGGCAAGCTCGACGCGAACGATCAGCACGTTGTCAGCGTTGTTGATTGGCTGCTGCAATACGCTTACGAGCAGCGTGCCTCGGATATTCATCTCGAGCCGCGACGCGATACAACCGGCGTGCGTTTTCGCATCGACGGTGTCTTGCACCCTGTTTACGATATGCCGGCTTCGGTTGGGCTAGCTGTCACCAGCCGCCTGAAGATTCAAGGCCGCATGGACGTGTCAGAAAAACGCAAACCGCAAGATGGGCGGATAAAAACGCGCGACAAAGACAACCGAGAAGTTGAGTTGAGACTGTCTACCATGCCAACAGCTTTTGGCGAAAAAATGGTGTTGCGGATTTTTAACCCCGATGTATTAACCCGAGACATCAGTGAGCTGGGTTTTGCCACTGAAGAACGCTCGCGCTGGCTTAAAATGCTCAGTCGCACCAGCGGTATTGTATTGGTCACGGGCCCAACAGGTTCGGGTAAAACGTCAACCTTGTACGCCAGCCTCAAATTACTGGCAAGACCCGAAGTGAATGTGTGCACCATCGAAGATCCGATTGAGCTCATGGAGCCGAGCTTTAATCAGATGCAGGTTCAGCACAATATCGATTTGGATTTTGCCTCTGGGGTGCGAACACTACTGCGACAAGATCCAGATGTCATCATGGTCGGTGAGATTCGCGACCCGGAGACAGCGATGGTTGCCGTTCAGGCCGCTTTGACCGGGCACTTGGTCTTGTCCACGATGCACACCAATGATGCACCGTCTGCAGTTGCACGCCTGATGGAGTTGGGGGTGCCGCCGTATTTGATCAATGCAACTTTGGTCGGGGTTTTGGGCCAGCGACTAGTGCGAACTTTGTGTGAGCACTGTAAAGCGCAAAAACCGGTCGATATCAATAGCTGGCGTGAATTTATCAACCCCTGGCGAGCGCCGCCGCCGACTAGCGCCTGTGGTCCAGTGGGCTGTTTGGAGTGCCGTAACACGGGCTTCCAGGGGCGTGTCGGCATCTACGAGTTGCTTGAAGTTGATGACAGTTTGCGGGCGTTAGTGCGAGACGAGGCAGACGTGGATGCACTGCGTAAAAAAGCGTATCTCAATGGCATGAAGCCACTGCGAATTGGTGGGGCACGGCGGGTGAGTGACGGTGTGACAACGGTTGCAGAGGTACTGAAGGTATCGCCAGTCGCGCTATAGATCACAGACCCTAACGTTTCATTAAAGTGTGGTTGGCGTATGGCTTGTTACACTTGAGGCTCTTGCTGGCTCAAATTTTATTGGCGCTGTAGACTCATGCGATTGAGCTGTTCGAGCGTACATAAAGAGAGCAATTTGCAAGCCTTAGTGAATATTCACCCCTGCGTTCGTTGACGGAGGGCTTAAGATAAAAAAATGAAAAACTCTATGTACAGCAATAACGCTGATCAAGCTTTTGGCCTTGCCGGGCTGCGGCACTGTGTCGGCGACGTTGAAGCGATTATTGATCGATGCAGGTCGACACAAGCGGTGGCTAGCGATCGCTTCGTTGATGACTCTTTGCTTGCAGAGATATGGGACGATGAGCCGAGCTTGCATGTGCCCACGGCCAAAGCGCGTTCGACTGGTGATGTGTCCCTAGTTGGCCCTACCTACGACGTAGTCGAGCAAAAACCCCAAAGCACCGTTGTGCCCGTGCTGTTGAGCGTGGCAGCTATTGTGTTCGCCAGCGTAATGTCGGTGAGCTTGTTGGGTTACTTTGAGCACAGCGAACAAAACGAACCGGAAGTTGGCAGTCTGCAGTTGACGGAAGAGGCACCGCCTGTGGGTCGTGGGCGACTACTAAACCCTCCACAAATTCGTTATTGCATAGCCCAGGGGATTCGATTGGGAGCAGCATCGGAAGCGTCGAGCGCATTGGCAGCTGATGATGTAGCTGAGTTAGAAGCGCAGTTTTCTGACTACGACGATCGCTGTGCGGAATACCGTTTTCAAGCAGGCGCTTTTGATGTTGCTCGTCGAGATGTCGAGGTTCGCCGCGCAGCTCTTGAGCATGAAGGTTCCGTGATGCTGCAGAAACTGGCTGTGATTCGGGCAGCGTCATCACAGCCCGAGATACAAGCCCTGCAACGAGGCGATCTCTCTACCGAAGCTGGCGACACTGAAAGCGAAAGCTCGCGATTGGCTGAAAATCGCTATGGGGATTTTGATCCCACGCCGCGCAAGTACGTGAAAGACTTGCAATGGCGGCTTTTTAAGCTGAAATACTACACAGGACCTATTGATGGAGTCGATAGTGTGGCAACGCAGAACGCACTGCGTGGTTTTTTTAGTGTGCACGACGAAGCAGCAGACGCCACCGATGAGAATACGATTTTTCAGGCCGTCGACTCCGTTTACCAACAGCGCTGAGCGCGTTAGAGGTTTATATTTTTGAGCAATTCTTGGTGAAGCAATGAGTGACAATGTATTACAGCATCGTGGTGTGGTGGCTGTCTGCTTCAGCTGCGGTGGTGAAAAAATGCAAGTGTTCACGCGTTGTAATGACTGTGGTGCGAAGCCGCAACAGGAAGATGAGTTGCTGGATTCCTTGATACTCAGTCGCTACAACTCCAGCGAGATAGTGCTTTCGCGTGCAGTTGCTGAACGCTCGCCTGGTTTGGTGATTAAATCTGCAAACCGCGCCACCATGCGTTCTGTAGGCAAGGCCTTACAAGACCCGCAGTTGCGTCAGTTACTCGGGCTTGAGCCATCAAATAAATCGGCTTCTGTGCATCGCACGACGAGTGAACAATTGCTCGACGGCATGATGCGATCGGCCAAAAATGAGCTTGCGGGCCATGCTGGTGCCGGCTTGATATCTGACCTAGAGGACGACGGCAAGCTCAGCGTATGGGCGCTTAACGAACGTCTATTGCAGGCCGTGCACCGAGACGCTGCAAGCGCTTCTGCTGACGTCTTACTAGAATCCGTCTGCGTGCTTGCTGAGCGGTGCTATGCGGTTGAGCCGAGCGAATTACAGTCCCATCTGCAGTCACTAAGCCACGGTAAAGCGTGTGATGGTGATGAGCAGAGACGCACGTGGAATGCCTATCAGCAATCTCTGGTGGATAGGCTGGTGGTTTCGTTTGAACGAGTAAAAACGGTTTTATTACTTGATCTGTTTACACGACTTGAAGTTACCGTTGAACGGCGCCGCGATAAACAGGTATTACCGCTGATCAAAGCACTGTTGGATATCTATAAGCTTAGCGGGTTTGAGGCTCTACAGCTTGAAAGCGATAACGCGCGTCGATTGATGTCCGCGTTAAAGTCCAATTCGGCCGACGAGCATGTGATCAATCAGCAAATGATGAGCTCATTGGAGGCGCTTGTGGGTAATTGGCGCGCATTGGCCTCGCCCTTGAGTGGCGTAATCGCTGATCGCGAGGTCGCTGATATCAGACGTGAAATGCAAGGTGCGCTGCAAGATGTGGCAGAACATTTAGCGAGCAAAACTCAAGAGCAAGAGCTGTCGGCAAGGGCGTCTCGTTTAGCTCTAGAGCTGCTGTGATTCGATCTTGTTTAGCGCTTTTAGGGAGAAGTAGTTAGTGAGTGTTTTTAAGCAGCTACGTCATCGTCGGCAAGGCAAAGAAGAGCTGTTGCTCGATAGAGAAATAGACACGATTCAGCGCGTCATGGAAGACGAGGCTTATCAAAATACCTTTTTAGCGCCAGAGGTGGCTGCTCGCGTTGCTAGTGGTGATGGGGTTGATCAGCGCGCCGATGCAAGAGGGGAGTTCGGCTTTGATGTTCGCAATCCTGTGCCGGTCAACGGGCCTTTGGGCGTCATAACTTACTTGTCACGTCTGAAAACGTCCCAAGGTGAGCGTTTGATGTTCCAACGAGTCGGCGGCGACAGCGACGTGCAAGCCTATGAGGCCGTTACTTATTCGGGGGAGCAGTGGTTCGTCTTTTTTCTCGATATATATCACCCTCGAAAATCTCGAATGCTGCCAAAAGGCTTTGAATTCAGCGGAGATGTCGCCATGTTTAGCGGATTTGTCGACACGTCAGAAGAATTTCCACAGGATTACCGCCAGCGTGTGAAACTGTTGGATACTCGCTTGCAACCTGCCTACGCGCCCGAAACGCGGTTTGGTGGGAATCTAAGCGCTGGCGGTTTTGAGCGGCCGTTAACGCAATGGGCAAAGCTAGAAGCGCTGGGCACAATGGGCTTGTTATAAATCTGAAAAATGATTATTGGCGTTAACTGTCCCTATCTGCTTCTATCTCCTATTAAATGGCACTAGCAAGCGCACTTCTGATGCAGCTGTCTTGGGCTATGCAAGTCTAAGCGCAGCCATCCGTACACTGCGAATTAATCTGGCTCTGAATAAAACTTTGTCGCTCTTGAGCCGTTAACACTGCCGTAGGCGGGTCTTTGAGTCCCGCTAATCGTTTTAGGGTTCGGTAACAAGCGCTTGCGCTTACACCAAAGAGCCATTTATATAGCGCTGGGAGGTGCTTAGGTGGGGCAGTCCATATCTTGTGAAAAGTATTTGATCGATTTTCCTTCGGATAAATCTCAAATTGGGCACATAGCCAAAGACACTGCAACTCACGATGAAATTACGTTTGATGGAGAGCTTGCGGATTGTCGGCACCTGAATGTAAGGGCGTTATTCGCTGCGTTTCTGGCCCGATATAGTCGTCAAACTGAGATTGTTTTCCGCCAATTTAATGGTGACAACTGGCAGCTAGAGGCGTGTCGGGTAGATCTTGCTGCGGATGTATCGATTTTTGAAGAAATCGAGCTACCCGAAGCTGCTGAAGAAGGCGCACCTGGCTTAGCCGTGGGGTTCTCTACCAAAACCTTGCAGTTGCAGGATTTGACCGGTTCTCACTTGGACTTTGTGATGCAGTTAGAGTTGGGTGCGCAAACACGCGTCCGCTGCTTTTTTGCTGCTAAACACTTTGATCCAGAAGGCGCGCGCTACCGCCTGCATGCGTTTGTCACGATGTTGCAAGCAGCAATAGCTGAGCCTGGGTTAGCGGCCAGAGACCTAGCGCTGAGTTCCGAGTTGGACGCGCAACTGTTGGTCGGTATCAACAACAATTCTTTGGGATACGACGACAGTGTACCCGTGCACCAGCGTTTTGAGGCGCAGGCTGCCCTGACCCCAGAATCCGAAGCAGTTCGATTTGACGGTCGCAGTATGAATTACCGCGAATTGGATCAACGCAGTAATCAATTGGCGCACTATCTGCGCGCCAAAGGAGCTGGTCGTGGCATAAAGGTCGGGCTCTTTGTCGAGCGCAGCGAGCGCATGATAGTTGCCATGCTGGGCATACTGAAGTCTGGCGCGGCGTATATACCGCTCGATCCGGGCTATCCTGCGGAACGCATTGCCTATATTGCCGAAGACTCCAAAGTGCCGATGATCGTCACTGAAACGTCGTTAATCTCGTTGTTGGATACCGATAAAACAACGCCGGTGATGATTGATGAACTCGACGCCGAGCTTGAACAGCAACCGTCAACTGCACTTGATGTGGGGGTGCAAGCTGATGACGCCATATACCTAATTTATACCTCGGGCAGTACTGGGAAGCCTAAAGGTGTGCAGATTTCCCATTGTAACGCGGTGACATTTCTCGACAGCATGTTGTCAATGGCGCCCTTAAATCGTGTCGATCGCACCTTAACCCTGACGTCTTTGTGTTTCGATGTCTCTGTGCCCGAGATTTACTGCACACTGCTGATTGGCGGCTGTGTGGTTGTTGCCAGCCGAGCGACGGCAACCAATCCTGTGGCTCTGGCGAAGTTGATTGAAGACGAAGCTATCGAGACGATTCATGCGACACCGTCGACTTGGCGTCTGTTGTTGGAGACGGGGTGGAAGAATGATCGTGTCACCGGTTTAACCGCCGGTGAGCCCTACCCACGAGAGATGGTCGCGCCTATCTTGGCGGCGACTCGTGAGTTTTGGAATTTCTACGGCCCAACAGAAGCCACGGTGTACTCCACCGGTTATCAGATGACCGATGGCACGGCACCGGTGCATATTGGCAAGCCAATACCCAATTACAGTATCCGTATCTGTGATGAGCACGGGCACGCCGTGCCTTTTGGTGCGGCAGGTGAGATGTGGATTGGCGGTGCCGGAGTTGCGCAGGGCTACAGCAACCGTGAAGATCTCAATGCACTGCAATTTCCGCTACGTGATGGTGAGCGATTCTATCGAACTGGCGACGCCGTGCGGTTGATGCTCGATGGCAACATCGAGTACCACAGTCGACTGGACGGGCAGGTAAAGGTTAACGGCTACCGTATAGAGCTTGGCGAAATCGAAGCCGTTCTGTCTGAGCACGTGGATGTCTCTCGTGCTGTGGTGGATGTACAGAGCAGTGAGGATGACAACAAATCTTTGGTGGCTTGGTGTCTCATGGAGGATGGCAAGACGCTTGAGGTGGCTGAACTGAAGCAACACCTGCGCGATCGTTTGCCGCCGTACATGGTGCCAGTGGCTTGGGCGGAGCTGCAAGAAGTGCCGATCAACCCCAATGGTAAAGTTGATCGAAAGGCTCTCCCGAAAGTAGAGTTTGCGGATATCGCTGCGCCTCAGTTGCAGCAAACTGAGTCTACTGCCACGGCGGATGACCAGATGCGATATGCGCGTGAATTGTGGTTGCAGATGCTGAATCTTGATAAGTGCGATGAACAGGCGAGCTTTTTTGAACTCGGCGGTACATCGATGCTAGCACTGCAGTTTGTCAACCGTATGAATGCGGCCACAGGCGCAGATCACAGTATTGTAGATTTTTTTAGCCATCCTAATTTGCAAGCATGGTCAGAACATGTTCGCCAATCTGCTGGAACGCAAGTTCGTGAGCAGCTAGCAGGCAAGAGTAATGAGTCTGTATCGCATCAAGATATCGCTATTGTGGGCATGGCGGTGCACGTACCAGGTGCCAAAGGTCTGCAACAGTATTGGCAGAATATAGTCGACGGTGTGGAATCTATTTCACACTTTAGTCGTGAAGAAATGCTGATAGATCTACCCGCCGACGTAATTGATGAGCCAGCGTATGTGGCGGCACGTGGTGTTCTCGAAGACTACGATAAATTTGACAACGAGTTCTTTTCGGTAAACCCCCGAGAAGCGAGTGTTGTTGACCCTCAGCAACGGTTATTCTTGCAAACCGCTTGGCACGCCTTTGAAGATGCTGCGCAAGTTCCTGATGCCTTTGATGGTTTGGTGGGTGTGTACGCGGGCACATATTACAACACCTATCACAGTAACAACGCTACCGCACATCCCAATCTAGTCGAATCTATGGGTCATGTGCAGGAAATGATTGCCAGCGAAAAAGACTATGTTGCCACCCGCGTGGCGCACAAGTTCAACCTCAAAGGACCGGCCGTCTCGATCCATACTGCTTGCTCGACATCCATGGTGGCGATAGCGCAAGCTTGTGGCGCATTGCGTTTGGGCCAGTGTGATATGGCTGTAGCGGGGGGGGCATCGGTGACCGCACCTGTTGCCAGTGGGCATGAGTTTCAAGAAGGCGGAGTCTTTTGTAGCGACGGTCACACGAGAAGTTTTTCAGCCGATGCCGACGGCACAATGTTTTGCGACGGAGTTGGTGCTGTCATCCTTAAGCGAGTTGATGATGCGGTGGCAGCAGGTGACCGTATTTATGCGGTAATCAAAGCTGCTGCTATCAATAACGACGGTGGTGGCAAGATGAGTTTCATGGCGCCTTCCAGTGATGGCCAAGCGGCGGTTGTTGAGGCGGCACTGCGCGAGAGTGGTGTACCTGCGGATACCATTGGCTACCTCGAAGCACATGGCACAGCGACACCTGTTGGCGACCCTATCGAGGTGGAAGGGCTGCGCCGCGCGTACGATCGATTCACCGACAAGCGCCAGTATTGCGCTATTGGTTCAGTCAAAAGCAATATCGGTCATTTGACTGCGGCTGCAGGGGTGGCTGGGTTGATAAAAACAGCGTTGACACTGCACCATAAAATCATTCCGCCTAGCTTGTTCTGCGAACCTGTCAATCCTGCTATTCGCTTTGAGCGCACACCGTTTTACCCAGCGGCTAAACGCCAGGACTGGGTGTCGAATGAGCACCCGCGTCGGGCGGGCGTGAGTTCGTTTGGTGTAGGTGGCACAAATGCACACGCCATTTTAGAAGAGTTTAATACGCCTGAGAGCCAAACTCTGCCCACGCGTTCTCGTGAATTATTGCTGCTATCGGCAAAAACGCGCGAGTCACTGGATACGGCCACAACTCAGCTAGCGGATTGTTTGCGAGCCTCACCTACTGCATTAGGTGACGTGGCGCACACGCTTTTGCATGGCCGCAGCAAATTTACTGAGCGTCGCTTTGTCGTTAGCGATGGCGATCAAGTTGTGGCGCGTTTAGGTGAGTTGCAAGACAGTTTTAGCGCGACTAGTGCTGAGCTAAATACCTCCGGCAAGGTAGCCTTTATGTTTCCTGGGCAGGGAAGCCAATATGCAGGTATGGGAAGCAACCTATATCAAACGGAGTCTGTCTACCGTGATGCCGTTGATCGTTGCGCTGAGATTCTACTGCCAGAGTTGGCAATGGATATTCGTGATTTGTTGTTGGCTGAAGGCGATAGTCTCGAAGCCGCACAAGAGCTTGTCAATGAAACACGTTACACCCAGCCGAGTTTATTTGTCACCGGTTATGCCTTAAGCCAGCTGTGGGCGAGTTGGGGTGTTAAACCCGCGGCTTTGATCGGCCACAGTATTGGTGAGTTTGTCGCGGCGCATTTGGCCGGTGTCTTCAGCTTGCAAGATGCCTTGATGCTGGTGGCACGTCGTGGGGCGATGATGCAATCGTTACCCAGTGGTTCCATGCTCAGCGTGCGGCTCGGTGAGCAAGCACTGCAGGCCGTTTTACCCGAAGCTCTATCGGTTGCTGCGATCAATGGTCCAAATTTGTGCGTGGTCGCTGGCGAGGATGCCGCCATTGAGGCCTTTGCCAAACAATGCGAGCACGATGATATCGTCTGCCGCGCATTGCAGACTTCGCATGCTTTTCATTCCCACATGATGGACCCCATTGTGGATGATTTTGCAGCGCTGGTTGCATCAACTTCGCGTCAAGCCCCAAGTATCGATATCGTGTCGACTGCTGATGCCGGATGGCAAAGTGCCGAGCGAGCCATGGACCCTGACTATTGGGCTCAGCATCTTCGCCGAGCGGTGCGTTTTGCCGAAGGTGTTCGTGTGTTGTGGGACCGCGAAGATTATGTGTTGCTGGAGCTTGGTCCCAGAGCAACTGCGACCACCTTAGCCCGTCAACAAGTCTGTGAAGCGAGTCGCCAAGTGGCTATTGCTTCACTAGCTGATCATGCCGACCAGCAACGCGAGGTCGAAGCGGTGCTCAGTGCCGTTGGTCGTCTCTGGCAATGCGATATCGCCATCGATTGGCAAGCCTTACACGGTGAAGCTTCGCGGCGCGTTGTCAGTTTGCCAGGATATGCATTTGCCAAAACGCGATTTTGGCTTGAATCGCGTCACGCATTGAAAAGCAAAGCAGCATCGGGTACCACCAGTCCAGCATCTTCAACCGAATCAATTTCCATATCTGCAATCAGTGAGAGCACTGTCATGACACACCCATCTGTAAGCCGGCAACAGCACCTAGTCTCACTGGTGAAAGAACTGTTTGAAGAAACCTCCGGAATGGATTTGCAAGCCGCCGATGCAGGCGGCAACTTTATGTCGCTTGGTTTGGATTCGTTGTTTCTAACGCAAGCCGGCAACTCGGTGAAAAAGAAATTTGGTGTCGCTGTCAGCTTTCGGCAATTGATGGAGAGTGTAAATAACTTTGATGCTTTGGCGAGCCTTTTAGATGGTGAGTTGGCTGAGGGTAAGTTTGAGCCAGAAGAGGTTGTCGTTCAGGCTCCTGTTGCGCAGACTGCTGCGCCTGCTGCTGCAGAAACAGTTACGGCGGCGGCTGTCGCTCCCACTGTGCAAGTGCCGCAACTAACGGCTGCCGCTGGTGTAAGCGTTAGCGCTGTTGAGTCACTGGTGCAGCAGCAGTTGCTGCTCATGTCCCAGCAGTTGCAATTGCTGGGAGGCGCAGCGGTTACAAGTGCACCAGTACAAGTGCCTGCGCCCGCACAGGCACAGGCTCCAAGTGTAGCGAATGCAGTTGTTGCTACGGCACCCGCGCAGCAGAGCGCAGCAAGCACTAATACAGCACAAGATGCTTCGACCGAAGCAAAGCCTTTTGGTGCGCAAGCACGGATATCAACGGAGCACAGCGGTGATATGTCACCAGCGCAGCTCGATAACTTGCAGCGTTTTATTGAAGAATACAATCTTCGTACAAAGTCATCGAAGGCCTATGCGCAGGAACATCGAGCTACTTTCTCTGACCCGCGTATTGTGTCTGGGTTTACACCTGTCATGAAAGAGGCCATTTACCCTATGGTGGTCAATCGCTCAGCTGGCAGTAAGTTGTGGGATATCGACGATAACGAATACATTGATATTACCAACTGTTTTGGTGCCAATTTCTTGGGATATGGCGTTGAGCAGATCAAAGAAGCGATGCATCGCCAAATTGATATGGGTTTTGAAATAGGCCCTACCACACCGGATTCGGGTGAGGTTGCGAAGCTGGCTTGTGAGCTGACAGGAAATGAACGATTTGCTTTTTGCAACACTGGGTCTGAGGCTGTTCTGGGTGCTGTTCGCGCAGCGCGCAGCATAACAGCCCGTGATGTGGTGGTGTCTTTTAATGGCGATTACCACGGTCTTTTTGATGAAGTGATCGTGCGCGGATCACCCTCGTTGAGATCCTTTGCAGCAGCATCGGGTATTCCGCAGACAGCTGTAAGCCAGACGTTGATTCTAGATTATGGTGTTGACGCAGCCTTAGATCAGATTCGCGAGCGTGCAGATGATATCGCTGCGGTGCTGGTCGAGCCAGTGCAAAGCCGGAACCCTGGTTTGCAACCAAAAGAGTTCTTACAGAAGCTGCGCGCGCTGACTGAGGAGCTAGACATTGCTTTGATTTTTGACGAAGTCATCACAGGTTTCAGAATTCATCCTGGTGGTGCTCAAGCCCATTTTGGCATTCGCGCTGATATCGCAACCTACGGCAAGATTGTTGGCGGTGGTATGCCAATCGGAATGATTGGCGGCAAAGCCAAGTATATGGATGCCTTTGACGGTGGTCAGTGGCAGTTTGGTGATGACTCAGCGCCGGAAGTTGGAGTCACTTATTTGGCAGGCACTTTTGTCCGTCACCCACTGACTATGGCTGCTTCTAAGGCTCTGCTGCAAACCATAAAAGCTGCAGGCACAGAGCTTTATGACACGGTTAATGCACGTGCCGATCGAATGGCGACAGAGTTAAATAATTATTTCGAGCAGCGTGGTACGCCGTACAAGCTGGCGAATTTTGGTTCTTTGTTCAAGCTGGGCTATCCGCTAGGTGCCACGAACGCAGAACTCCTGTTCATGTTTGCTCGTCACCGTGGCGTGCATGTGTGGGATGGATTGCCGATGTGCTTGACTGCCGCACACAGCGATGCGGATGTTGATCGTGTGATTGACGTGTTTAAAGCAGCGGTTGACGACATGTTGGAAAACGGATTCATCGAACCGGCGGCTGCACAGGGTGTTGGTGACGTCCATCAGCGTGTTCGTTTGATTGAAGCCAATGATGGGCAAGTGAATTGGGGTACTCGTGATGACCGTCAGGACAGTCATTTTAAAGTAGCCAAGTAAAACAGATAGTGGGTACAACAGGTGATAAATAGCATGTTCAGAGAAGATACAGAAGGCGCAGAGGATGCAACACAACGTTTGCCGTTACGCACCTCCGATGCGCAGCGTGAAGTGCTGTCTTCTGTTGCATTAGGCGATGATGCGTCTTGTGCCTTCAATCTTTCGGTACAGATAGATTTCCGCGGTCAGCTCGATGCCACCGCACTGGCACAAGCCGTAAAAGTGCTTGGTCAGCGCCATCAAATGCTGCGCGCGCGCTTTGCCTCCGATGGTGAAAGCATGCAGATTGACGCTCACTGTGACATTGAGTTGCAGGTATTGGATGTCGTCGTTGAGCAGGATTTTGAACAAGCTATTGCCCAGCTTAGAAACCGCGAAGTATCTGAAGCCTTTGACTTGGTTAACCGTCAAGCTTGGCGCGTAACGCTTGTTCGACTGCAAGATAAGGCTGCTTCTGTTGTGCTAACTGTCCATCATGTGGTGGCTGATGGCTGGTCGATGGCTGTGATCCGAAACGACCTTGAAAGTCTGTACAACGCGAGTGTCAACAATCAACCAGCTGATCTAGATGCTGCCGTTCAGTATGATCAGTATCTTGAGTACCTTGTGCAGCAACAAGAAGATGGGTTGCGTGATTCGTCGCGCGACTATTGGATTCAGCAGTTCTCTTCGGGTGTTCCTGCGTTTGATTTTCCACTAGATAACGCAAGGCCGCCACAGCGGACCTACGCGGCCGACCGTTGTGATCTGCGGGTGCCGAGTGATGTCGCTGATGCTCTGCGAAAAATGGCACGTGATCAAGGCACTAGTCTTTTCAATGTGTTGTTCGCTGCATTTTACAGCTTCTTATATCGTTCCAGCGGTGAGAAAGACCTTGTGGTTGGGATTCCGGCAGCTGGTCATTCGGTGGCAGGCTTGTATGAGATGGTGGGGCATTGTGTCAATATTTTGCCCGTACGCCAGCAACTAACAGGCGAAGATGCCTATGCCGATTTGCTGCTCTCAACGCGCAACACCATGTTGGACGCACAAGACCATCAAGAATTTACGTTTAGTGAATTGATCGGGAAACTAGAACTACAACGCGATGCCTCGCGAATTCCTGTTGTGTCTATGTTGTTCAATATCGATCAAGACCCAGGCTTGCATGACTATGCAGGCTTGCAGGGGCGTGCTAATACTATTGCACATGCGTTCGAAAATTTTGAGGTCTTCTGTAATGTCTTGGATCGTGGTGGTGATCTGACCATAGAGTGGGCTTATAACACACAGCTGTTCCGAGCGAAGGAGACAGAGCATCGTGTGCAATCTTTTGTCACTCTGTTAACGCAAATTGCACACGCTCCGGATTTGCAATTAGACGAGTTGTCGTTGTTTTCTGGTGCTGATCAAGATATCTACGATAAGGTCAACAGCACTGAGTTAGTCTTACCAGAAGTGCCCACGGTGTTGTCATTGCTGGATTCAGCACTTGCTGAGCACTCGGACGCCGAGGCCTTGGTGTCTGGCGATATACGTTTGAGCTATTTACAGTTGCATCAGCAAAGCAACCAGCTTGCCCATTACTTAAAAGCTCAAGGTGTTCAAAAGGGTGATTGGGTCGCGCTTTGTCTAGAGCGCAATCAGAACATGGTGCTAGCGATAGTGGCGTTGATGAAGCTAGGTGCCACTTATGTGCCGCTAGATCCGGCATACCCAGCTGATCGCGTGGCATACATCATTGAAAATGCTAATGCTTCGGTGATTCTTACTCAGAGCAACCTGCTTGAATCATTGCCCAGTCATGGCGGTGAAAATATCTGCTTAGATTCGATCTCAGATTTGATTAGCCAGCAAAATGTAGAGCGACCAGAGTGCGAAGCCTTGGCTGCTGATGACTTGATCTATGTCATATATACCTCTGGCTCTACAGGAAATCCTAAAGGTGTAAAGCTCAAGCACATCAACGTTGCAAACTTTTTACGTACTATGGCACTTGAGCCTGGTCTTGGGGCTGAAGATAGATTGCTTGCTGTGACAACCTTGTCTTTTGATATTGCCGTGCTTGAGTTGATGCTACCTTTGACAGTGGGTGCCTGTGTGGTGATTGCGTCGCGCGAACAGGCGACGGACTCAGATGCACTGCAAGCTTTGATCGCCAATGAAAACGCCTCTGCGTTGCAGGCAACTCCAGCGACATGGCGTATGTTGTTTCAAGGCGGTTGGCAAGGGCAGGATTCGCTTAAGGCGCTAGTCGGTGGTGAGGCATTGCCGCGTGATTTGGCCATTGAACTTGCCGGCTGCACAGCCCAACTTTGGAATATGTATGGGCCAACCGAAACGGCTATTTGGTCAAGCTGTGAGCGTATCGAGCCAAATGCAGAGTCCATCTACATAGGTCGCCCTATTGGCAATACGCAAGTTTATGTTTTTGATCAGTGCGGGCATCCCTCGCCAATCGGTCTGCCAGGTGAATTATTAATTGGTGGTTTGGGGGTGTGTGCTGGTTATCATCAGCGTGATGATCTCAATACCCAAGTTTTTATTCGCGACATTTTTTCTGACGATTCTAGTGCGAAGCTCTATCGCACCCGCGACCGCGTTAAGTTGCACCCGGATGGCCGTTTAGAATATCTGGAAAGAATGGATAATCAGGTGAAAGTGCGAGGCTATCGCATAGAGCTTGGGGAAATTGAAACAGTATTAGGGCAGCAAGCTGGGGTGTCTGATTGTGCAGTACTTGCACGTGAGGATACGCCTGGTGATGTGCGATTAGTTGCCTATATTTGCGCTGGATCTCAGCACCTAGATGAGCGCACACTGTCTCTTGGTCTGCGTCAGCGGTTGCCGGAGTTTATGCAGCCCCAGCACTATGTGCAACTGACAGAAATGCCGCGCACTCCCAACGGTAAACTGGATCGCAAGGCCTTGCCTGAGCCGCAAATTCGAGCTGGTGCTGGGCAGGTAGACTTGGTGCCGCCGCGTACAGAGACAGAGCATTATGTAGCCGATGCTTGGATGGCTCTGGTAGGCGCAGAAAATATTGGCGTTGATGATAACTTTTTTGCATTGGGTGGGCATTCTCTGCTGGCGATGCGCTTTATCGCAGACAGTCGAAAACGCTTTGATGGGTCCGTCAGCCTGCGCATGTTACTCAGCGATACCGTAGCGCAGATTGCAGCCACCTTGAACCCGCAAGACCAAGTCGAAGAAGAGCTCACTCAAAAGACTTCTTTGCAAAATGCCCCTCTCAAGGCGTATTTTGCAGAATCAAAAAATGGTGCGTTTTATTGCGCTTATCATGCGCCAGAGGCAGGCGTTGTAAAACGAGCAGTGCTGATAGCCCAGTCGCTGGGGCATGAGTATCAGCGTAGCCACCGCGCGCTGCAGGAACTCGCTGTGGCATTAAGTAAAGATGGCTGTGCTGTATTGCGTTTTGATTATCGCAACACAGGGGATTCCCCCGGCGAACCGGTTCAATTACGTCTGCAGCAATTACAAGAAGACTTGCTTGCAGCGACGGATGAACTTTGTCGTCTTAGTTCATGTGCGCAAGTGGATGTGCTGTCGCATCGAGCGGGCTCAATGTTAATTGGCTCTTTGAGCGACGAACGATGGGCGCGGCATATCGCGTGGGACCCTGTGTTTAATGCTAAGGCTTATCAACAAACGCTACAACGCATGCATATGGAATCTCTGCGCGACTGGGACCGTTATATTGCTCTGCGGGCCAAACACGAAAGTGACGAATTTGAGTACTTGGGTTATGAGTACCCTGAAGAGCTGATGCGTGCTTTACTCGAATTGAATTCCGATTGGCTCGAACAGTCAGAAGTTATTTTGTCTCGCGGGGTTAAACTCGACAATGAAGGCGCGCAAGTGATTGCTAATCTACAAGTTGAGCCCCAATGGGAAGACAGGGACGACATCGAAACGCATCTGCAAATGCCGGCCGATTTGAAGCAGCTAGTCACGTGCATTGCGGGGGCAAAATAACAATGAATGCTAAAGAAACTGTTTGCCAGTTTGGTCCCGATAACTCGCTTGTCGGCATTCTGACTATGCCTGAGAAACAGGCGGAGCCAAGCGGTCCGGTCGTGGTGTTGTTGAGTGCAGGCTTGCTACACCGTGTTGGGCCTTTTAGGTTGTATATCTCGCTCGCGCGGAAATTGGCCAAAGTGGGTGTGACAACATTGCGCTTTGATCTGTCCGGGGTAGGAGACAGTGAGTCTAGCCGTTCCGCTACTTCAATCGAGCAGCGTACGCTGAACGATATTCGAGCAGCATACGACTACCTGCAGACAAATTTCTCCGTGCAACAGTTTGTTGTGGGTGGATTGTGTTCGGGAGCAGATGATGCTTTTCGCGCCACGTTGGACGACGATCGAGTGGTGGGTAGCTTTCAGTTTGACGGCATGGGCTATCGCACTAAGCGATTTTACACCGGCCTAATGTTGAATCATTACCTGCCACGGTTGGCGAGTACCGATAAGTGGAAACGATTGGCTGGTCGTATCAATAGTGCTAAAAACGACGAGCCTTCGGTTGTAAGCAAAGGCGGGGACGAAGATCTAAACCGATCGATGCCGTCTTTGGCTGAAGCGCAAGCAGGTCTTGCTTTGATGGAAAAGAAGGGTCAAAAGTCACTGTTGGTTTACACCGGCGGGGTGAGTGAGTATTACAACTACAGTGGCCAGATATACGATAGCATCCCAGCGGCGCGAAACTATCAGGGCTTGAGCGAGTGTTATTTACCCGAGAGTGATCACACCTATATGCTCAGGCGAGATCGCGATAAAGTGCTGTCTGTGCTCTGCGATTGGTATCAGTCCAGCTGGCCGGCAACTGCTTGAATTTTGGAGGCCAGCATCAGACCGAGATATGCTCGGTCTGGGCCTTAATGTAGTTGTGGTTGCTGAGTTGCTTATTTATACACAACGAATATTTAAAGCTTGGCAGTTCTCACCTTCACTGCGCGGCGCTGCGAGTTCAAATTCAAATATTTGGTCGCGCGTTGGTAATCCCGCTGAATCGTAGCCCGCAGGAAGCTCCGAATCGTAAAAGAATACGGTTTCATAGGGTGACGACTTGTCGCGCGAATCTGTGATCCAAATGCCCGGCGATACTTCGCGCATAAAGCGCATAAAGCCAAAGGGCTTGCTCTCGTGGTGGTAATAACAATGTCCGCGTACGCGTGAGCCAATTTCACCCCAATTGGCTTCGTTGCGTTGCTCGCTGTTCTGTTCTTGTGGTGGCACCAGCTCTGGGATTAGATAGCCAGACATGAACATATCCGCTTCTCTTCTCAAATCCGTCGAGACATTGTCAAAGGCTACAACTTCCACACGGCAGCCTTTGGACTGCAATGCACGTACGACCTGTACAAAGTCTCCGTCTCCGGTAGAGAGCACAACACGATCTAGGTTCTCCGATTGCAACAACACGTCGACGGCTAAGTCCAAGTCAGCATTTGCCTTAGATCGGCGTTCGCCATCGCTATCTTGGTACCAGCGCACCATTTTCTGAATAACTTTAAAGCCATAGTCTCGCACGCGATTGTGAAAATTTTGTTCGCGCTTGAGGTAGTCGTAGTCTGTGTCGGCACGTTTGGGGTCGTAAGCTAGGTAGGTATTGAGTCGCAGTGGCTCCGCGCCATCCCGCGTGGCAAATTCTCGTAAAACGTCGTAGCGCATACGGAATCCACCGTTTCGACGGACATTTTCGCCGTCGACGTATACACCAACTTTTATATTTCTATGTATAGCTAACAATTTATAATTTCCTAGGGAGCTGACAATCCGGCGCATTGCAAAATAGTATTTTTAGCGACCCACGCTATTTTGTTGGCAATGAGCTATATTGTAATGGTCATTCAATAATAAAGAATATTTGTAATAATATCAAAAGCATAAGGTTGAATGTGTGTGCTGGGAGACGAATGTTCGTCGCCTTCCATATGCTGCTAAGTGCTTTTGTATCTAAGCCAAGAAGGCTATAACTATGCACAAGCCTGCTTCGCATTACAGAAGTGTGTGAGATGTTTGTGCAGAGCGGGCTTAGTATCCACTCTACCAGTAGCGACATTCTATGCGAATAAGCGAGCAATAATGTTCTACTGTGTAAAGTGTTGTGATCTTCCGTGTATGGGTGCACGAATCTCAACTCATATCAGTCAGTTAACGCAACAATTTATAGTGATGATAAAGAAAGCCGCTCTAACAATTTTGCTTTGCTTGAACGCTCCTTGGCTTCTGGCGGACGGGCCTGAATCTCAGGTTGCGGCCAATGTGCCCAAGGCCGAGGCGGAGCCGGCCAATAAAGTAATCACTACGCCAAGCGGGTTGAAGTATCGTGTCTTGCAGATTGGCGCTGGTCGTGAGGCTCCTGAGTTAGAGGATCGCGTAACGGTGCATTATTCAGGCAAGCTCATTGACGGAACTGAGTTTGATAACACGCGTAAACGTGGCCGCCCGGCTAGCTTTGCCATCAGCCGAGTCATCGAAGGATGGGCTGAGGGCTTGCAACTGATGACAGAGGGCTCAAAGTACCAGTTTATTGTTCCCCCTGAGCTCGCTTACGGCGATAAAGGGGTGAGCGGGTTGGTTGGTCCGCAAGCAACCCTAGTGTTTGACGTCGAGTTACTCAAAGTGGAAAGCGAGCAATAGTAAGGTGTTTGCTTAGTTTTTTGGGGCAATGCTCGCGTAGCTCCGTGGCCCGATATTCTCAGTTGTTCTGTCGTCGTTAGTTTGTCGGTCTTCGTCCACGTTCGCCTCTTGGCGGATGCTTTTAGACATCAAGTTCAATCCTTCACCCGTTCGGGGTACTATCTTTGTATATCCCGAGTCGCGGTGCTGCTGCGTTGCTGTTTTTTTGAATGCCAAAACAAGAGCCGAGAACCCTAGGAGAATCCCCAAAAATGACGATTCAAGTTGGCGAAAAGATCCCCGCTACTGAAGTAACCATAATGGCGCCTGAAGGGCCTAAGAAAGTGTCTCTGGCAACAGAGTTTGCAGGTAAACGTATTGTTCTGTTTGCTGTGCCAGGAGCCTTTACACCTACTTGTGATGCTCAGCACCTTCCCGGCTACGTTGCGGCGGTCGATGACTTTCTCGCCAAAGGCGTTGATGGCGTTGTTTGTGTTTCGGTAAATGATGTTTTTGTGATGAATGCCTGGGGCGAATCTCAGCATGCCGATCGTTTGGCGATGGTTGCCGATAGCGATGGCTCGTTTACCAAGGCAGTGGGTTTAGATGTTGACCTCAGTGCGTTTGGATTAGGGCTTCGTTCAAATCGATATGCCATGTTAGTCAATGATGGCGTGGTGACCCAGTTGGCTGTGGAGCCGGGTCCAGGCTTAGGTGTCAGTAGTGCTGAAGCTATGTTGGCGTTGGCTTAAATAGAGATAAAAACTATGGGAATCGCACTCGCACTGCATGTAGTCGCCACCGTTGTTTGGGTCGGTGGGATGTTCTTTGCATATATGGTACTGCGGCCGTCTGCTGCGCAAGTTTTAGGCGCATCAGACAGGCTGACACTCTGGGTAGAAGTCTTATCTGGCTTTTTCCGCTGGGTGATGTTGAGTATCTTGCTTTTGCTCGGCACAGGTTATTGGATGCTCTTTGGCGGTTTTGGAGGCTTTGGTAACGCAGGCACTTATATCCACATAATGCACGGCTTAGGTTTGTTGATGGTCGTGGTATTTGGGCACGTGTTCAGCATGCCGTTTAAACGCATGTCTGCACTCATTCAGCAGGAAAACTGGAGTGCCGGCGCTGAAGAGCTTGCACGCGTCCGTCGGTTGGTGGGCGTGAATTTAATATTAGGTTTACTGACAGTAGTCGTCGCGACTGCTGGGCGCTATGGATGGAGCTGATTGATGGAAAGTGCGAGCGAAGAAGCACGCAAAGCTATTGCCGCATACCCTGAGGCAGAGCAGGGACAGCAACGGTGGATAATCTGGCTGACACCACGAGCAGAACGTGCTGAAGAAGCCGGTTTGCTTCTGCAAATTCGTGTGGGCATGGACGTCGAGACGGATGGAGTTAACCGCTACGGATTGGTTGGGCAGCTTAGCAATCGCTCGGTAAGTGGTTGGGGCTATAACTACTACCTGTATGAAGGCCAGCCAATTGTCACCAGCACGCGCATGGGTAGTATGGGCTTTGGTGTTGAAGATACGACCGTCTGGACTGTACCAACAGTCATTCCTTACAACAGTCGGTTGCCGGTGGTGGTCTACACCCCAGAGCAAATGCAGGTCTCCCATCGCGAGTTTAAGGTCGTATCAGATTACGGTTCTGCATCAATCGGTTAGGTGAAAAACCGCCAATAGCGGCTTTCCTAGGGTTATCACTATTATCAATAGCCTCTATAGGAGGCTGTTAAGTTGACGTTTACGTAATATAGCCATAACATTCGCTCTTTCCCGCCAGCGAAGTTCTAGCAATTGCATGAGCTACGATTTCCAGATTGCTTACCAAAAGCACCAAAGTCTGTTGAACTTCTGCCGATTATTTCAGCATTATACGATCGATATTTTGGTCGAATGCGTATCTACCTGTGGCAATTCCAGTTTGATTCGAGAGCTGTTTTTAGATGCTTTCAAAATTAAATGGCTAAGCCATATTCAGGCGTTCCTTGAAAGAACCAAGGGTGAGCCACAAATTTCTCACATTATCCACGGAGTGACCCGTTGATGTCTCAAGACAACCGTACAGCCCGCGTCAAAGCGCAAATTGCCGATCACGGCGTAGAAGCGACAGGAGATTTTTTTTACAACCTGTCTTTTGACGAGCTTTATGCTCACGAGACTGACCCCAGTTTAGAAGGGTTGGAAAAAGGTCATGTGACCAGTACGGGCGCTGTTTGTGTTTATTCTGGCCGTTTTACTGGTCGATCTGCAAAAGACAAGTACCTCGTTCAGGACGACACCACACAAGACACTGTCTGGTGGAAAGATGGCGCAAATGGATCGGATAATCAACCGCTCAAACCAGACACCTGGTCTGCTGTAAAATCACTGACTTCTGGCGAACTCAGCGAGCAGAAAAAACTCTACGTGATGGATGTGTTTTGTGGCACAAACCCAGAGACTCGCTTAGCTGTTCGTGTTGTCACAGCGGTCGCTTGGGGCGCGCACTTCGTTAAAAATATGTTTATCCGGCCCAGCGACGAAGAGCTGGAAGGGTTTACGCCCGATTGGACCATCTTGCACGCACCTACTGCAGAGTTCGCCGATCACGCTGCTCATGGTATGCGTTCGGAAGTCTACGCCTGCTTTAATATTTCAGAGCGCGCAACTTGTGTCGGTGGGACCTGGTACGGCGGCGAGCTGAAGAAGGGCATCTTTTCAATGATGAACTACTTTTTACCGCTGAAGGGCATCGGATCTTTCCACTGCTCGGCCAATGAAGGTCAAGACGGCGATACGGCGCTGTTTTTTGGTTTGTCGGGTACCGGCAAAACCACATTGTCTACAGACCCTAAGCGTGGTTTGATCGGCGACGATGAGCACGGTTGGGATGATCAAGGTGTGTTCAACTACGAAGGTGGTTGTTACGCCAAAACAATCGACTTAACAGCTGAAAAAGAACCCGAGATTTTTGGCGCCATACGCCGTGATGCGCTGCTAGAAAATGTGCCGTTAAAAGACGGTGTGCCTGATTTCACCGATAAGTCTTTGACCGAAAATACCCGTGTTTCTTACCCTATAGAGCACATCGATAATATTGTTCGTCCAGTTTCTCGCGGTGGTCACCCCAAGAACATCATCTTCCTAACCTGTGACGCCTTTGGTGTATTGCCGCCGGTTAGTAAGTTGAGCTCGGAGCAAGCGAAGTATTTCTACTTGAATGGCTACACGGCAAAAGTCGCTGGCACTGAGTTGGGTCTGACCGAACCAACAGCGGCGTTCTCTGCCTGTTTTGGTGGAGCGTTCTTGACGGTGCATCCAACACAATACGGCGAGATCCTCGGGCAGAAGATGGCCGAGCACGGATCCAATGCGTGGTTGCTGAACACTGGTTGGAGTGGTGGTGGCTACGGCGTAGGTGAGCGTATGTCATTAAAAATTACGCGCGCAATTATTGACGCCATCTTTGACGGTAGTCTTGCTCAGGCAGACTACGTGGACATGGATGTGTTTGCTTTGGCAATGCCAACGGCTGTTAACGGTGTTGACGCCAACATCCTAGAGCCACGCAATACGTGGAGCGATAAAGCAGCCTACGATGCGCAGCGTGACAAACTGGCCAATATGTTTGTTGCCAACTTTGCGCGTTATACCGACACTGACAACGGCAAAGCACTAGTGGCGGCGGGTCCTAAGATCTAAAGCACTAAATCCCTCAGAGGGTTACCTCTGAGTTGTTTTTACTTCGACGGGCGCTCTTGTAGCGCCCGTTGTTGTGTGAGATCCAGCCTCGATTGAATGCGCACTGCAACGGCCGAGTTTTCGGGCGCATGTTGCATTGCTTGTTCAAACAACCCTGCAGCGGCCACATAGTTCCGATCCGCCAAATAGTACTCAGCGTTCCAACGCAGTGCGTTCATGTTGTCGCCCGCCTGTCGGTAATAGATGGATAAGGTCTGATAGCTCAGTGGCCAGCTGCTCTCGTTGTCGCGTAAATAGTGCTGCAAAACATCAGCAGCTTGCTGTGACTGCCCGGCGTCGTCCAGAAGTTCGGCGTGGTAGTGAATAGCGGGGTACCAGTCGGGGAAATCAATGTGCAGCTCTTGAACTTGAGCCAGCGCAGTATCGAGCTTGCCCAGGGCTGCATCTATCCGGGCTTGTAATAGCATGGCTGTGCGATGACTCGCGAGCTCTGAGGGTAGCTCTGCCAACTCGCGCTGGGCCGTTTTTGGTTCGCCTCGGCGCAAAGCCGCCAGTGCAAGAGCATAAGGGCGAGCTTCATTGGTGACAGGCGCACCCACGAGTGTAGCGACCCGAGCTTGTAGCAAGGCAAATGCGAGTTTGTCGTCTGAGCCTGTTTTGTTAAATTGACGAGCACTTTCCCAAGCATCGGCAATTCGAGATTGGGTGACGGGGTGTGTTTGTAAATACTCTAAGCCTTGGCCCTGATTTAATTGCTCTTTCACCGCTAGACCTTCAAACATCTCCGCCATGCCTTCCGGTCTGAAGCCGGCGACACTCATAAAGCGCTGTCCCGTACGATCCGCCTCGCGTTCGTGCGCTCGGGAATAGTCGAGCAAGCTTTGATTGGCGGTGGCGAGTCCAGAGTAGATTGTCGCTTGAGCTGCATCAGGGTTGTCGCGCATCACCACTGCGGCAGCGACTAAGGCCGCCATCGCTGCTAGGCTTGCTTGGCTCTGGCGCTCCATGAATCGATGAATGTGACGCTGGCTCAGGTGAGACAGTTCATGCGCGAGCACGCTGACAAGAGCGGACTCAGAGCTGGCGCTGAGAATGAGTCCAGCAAACACGCCGATGTAACCGCCGGGCAAAGCGAAGGCGTTTACTGAGCGATCGGCAAACATCGTCAGTTGGATGTTGTATTCGTCGAGGCCATTGGCACTACGCAGTGTGTTGAGCAAACTGCTCAAATAGGCGTGCAGTTCGACATCTTCCAATGTTGGGTTGCGGCGGCTGGCGCTGATCATTGCTTCATGGCCGAGCTGTGCCAATTCGCCATCATTTGCACCTGAATTGCCGAGGCTTGGCAGGGCCGAGTTAGCTGATCCACCGATTATTATTGCGCACAATGTGGTTGTCGCCAGCAAATGGCGATTGACGTAGGTACTGCGGTTCTTGGCGCAGCTGCTAACACCAGATAGAATGAGCGTTTTTAGCGAAATGTTCATGGCCTCTGTCGACGAAATAACAGCAGATCAAA